>Ga0209600_1000069_pt1 | contig 71146 bp, 48 predicted proteins | sample COGITO_mtgs_1104_FD_185518 | JGI IMG/M metagenome (GOLD analysis project Ga0209600, IMG submission 185518) | Pelagic marine microbial communities from North Sea - COGITO_mtgs_110421 (SPAdes) (version 2) | ecosystem: Environmental > Aquatic > Marine > Epipelagic ... | reverse complement strand
AGGACCGCGGATCGATCGGCAGCATGAGCTTAGAGTCCCTGACCACGGCGATTAAAGGGCAAGAAACAGGCACAGTGCTGCCTTATATGATGGAATTGGTAAGGCGGATCGAAGCCGAGCCAGACCCGAGGCTCGATCCTCTGCTGGCACAGTGCTATTCATTGCTGGCGCGCTTCCACTACAATCAGTTTGTCAAATTGCGCCAGCAGCCAGATCGTAAGCAATGCTTCGACTTTGCGGATCGCCTACTGAAGCGCTACCCCACGAATGTTTATTGCGCGGAAGTCCTCACCTACAAAATTCAGATTTTGATGGCGGACAAGGAATGGGACGCGCTCAAGCCTGTGCTGATCGACGGCCTGCAAGGAATCCGTGCAGGTAAATATTCGGCGACTTATCGTAATCGCTGGTTAACCAACCTCTGTCTAGTACATGCGATCAAGCAGGAATGGGCCATCGGCGAGCCTCGTTTTCGGCAACTCTACGATCTGACGCTGATTGATGACAAAACACGGATCGAGGCGGCGCTCTACTTAATCCGCAGCTACGAGGTACAAAAAAAGCCGGAAAGGATGCTTGAGTTTATTCCGCTCCTTTCACGTAGCGGCGATGATCGCTATGATCCGGAGCTCAATCTTTCGCTGTTTAAACTCGGCAATCAGTTTTCTGACCAGGGCGATTTCATCAAGGCGAACTACCTTTATTTCCTATGCCTCACGCTTGAAGACATCATCGCCTTCAACGAGCAGAAACTGGCGGAATATGAATCCCGCAAGAAATGGTATGTGCTCCAGCCGGGCATATTTGTGCCAGAAGACCTGCGCTACGAAATACAGCGCAGCAGCAAATTCGTCGCCGAACTCAAAAAGCAAAAATCCTACACTTCGGCACTCAAATACCACCGAGCGCGCAATCTGGACCGGATGGAGCGACGATACGATGCATTCTTTGCGTATCTGCGCTTGGTGCGCGAACATCCCGAAGACGAGAATGCGGAACTATTTCACTATGCGGCGTTCATCAAAGCGAGCGACATCGGCTATACTAAAGAGGTGCTTGAACTCGGAGAAAATTATTTGGCGATGCCCAATTACCGACTCTATCGAACGGCGGTTTTCGTCAAGCTGATCACCGCCTACTTCAAACTCGAAAATTACCCGCAGGTGCACCTGCACGGTCGGCAGTTTATGCGTGAATACCCGGAGCATGCCTATGCATCGAGCGTAGTTCACTTCATGGGCTTTGCCTGGACGCGCCTGGAACAATTGGACACCCTAGAAAGTGAACTCGGTGCTTACCTTAAGTCATACCCGCAGGCTCCAATGGGGCAGAGTGCGCACTATTGGATCGGGATCACGCAAGTGGTAAAGCAAGCATTTGAAAGCGCACGTGGACACTTTCAATTCGTCGTTGATCATTTCAAGGGCGGTGGTTTCTACACCGACGCCCGCTTCCGCATCGGTGTCTGTGACTTCGGCTTGGGCAACTATGCCGCGGCCGAGACCCTATTCAATAGCTGGGTGAGCGACTACCCGAACAATCATTTGCGAGGCGAAGCCGAAGTGTTCCTCGGTGACATCGCCGCGATCAACGCACAGGTGCCAGAATCGCTCGCGCATTATGCTAGCGTCGAAAACTATACCTCAAAAATGAATTTGATCGATCACGCTTACTTCGAAAGCTCACGCCTACTAGAAGCGAATGATCGTTTGGAGGAAATCATTCCGCTACTTGAGGGCTACGCCGAGAAATTCAGCGAAGACGGAAACCTGTCACGCGCCATTTACCGGATCGGTGAAGTCTACGAGATACTCGGCGAGCCTGCGCGTATGTTGGCGTCTTATTTCGCAGCCATTAAGACCTACGGCAACCAACCAGGGGCGGAGGGAGTTGATCCGATATTACTGCGCTACGTTACCAAATACGAAAGCTACCGCGACCGCTATGTAGCCACGATCGCATTTTTACAGGATATCTTGGAAGACCCACACTTCCGCCTGCAAATGGTGGAAGATCGCAAAGCCTTACACTTACACCGCCTAGAAAATCCGCATCTCTCAAAGGAGATCGTTGATCTGCTGTTACGCGACGAGACACTGCGAACAGGCTTAAGCAGTCGTGAGATTCCACAGACAGACGAGGAAATTCAGCTGGGCACGCCGGTCCGCTACGACCGCTCGATCCTGCCTGAAGCACACTCCATCCTTGAATCAACACTCGACGAGGTGAAAGGCCTGCTGGATCGCTTCCCAACCAACCCGCCCCGCGAACGCTTCACCGAACTCTACTGGGTGGCTAAAGAAAAAGACCAACGCACCCTGCTGTTACGCCTCTTAGTGGCCTTCGATGCATTGAATATGCCGGCACCCGATACGGTGAAAGTCACGGTGAATGATCTGCCCGATGCGAGCCCAGCGACCTTGGCATGGATTGCGCTGAAACAACTGGAGTCCGAACCTGAACTCGCTCGACTCGCCGTCGCTGAAGTACTCAGCAAGCATCCATTTTCCCTCGCTGTTCCCGATGCTCAGCAAGTCCAAGCAGAACTACTGATGCGCGATGGTGACCGCGATGGTGCGATCGCTGCATTTCGTCAAATCATCAATGAGAATCCAGTTTGGCCTAAGGCTTCGATGATGGCGCTTCGTATTGGTGAGCTCTACATGGAAGCGAAACAGTATGAGCAGGCACTGGAACAGTATCAAAGTATCCTGCAAGTGCGTGACTGGCGTGGGCCCACTTGGGCAGAAGCCTGCTACAAAATTGGCCAATGTTTTGAAGCGCGCACCGAGACACTCAAAGCACATGGCTACTATGAGCGCACCTACCTCTCTTACCGCCAGTTCCCCACATGGGCTGGCAAGGCTCTCTACGCGGATGGCAAGCTACTCGAGTCAATCAACGAACTAGAATCTGCAAAAAATGTTTATCTCGAGTACATGGCTCTTCCGAACGCAGAATCCCTAAGCAACTTTAATGAGGTGAAACGCCGTTATGATTCACTCAATGTATAAACTATCCACCGGCTTGGCCGTCACGTATTTACTCGCTCTTTCGATCGGGTCGGTGCCACTGAGTGCCCAGATCAATCATCAGTCCGCTGCGCTGGAACAGGCCAGGGCATTGATGAAACAGCCACTAGACGTGGTTCAAATCCGGGGCAACACGCAGAGCAAGATGCGCTTGACTGGTATCGAGAACGAACAAGTCATCTTCCAAATCGGCAATGGCATGGGTGAAGCTTCGATCCCACTCGCTCAGCTTGGTGAGATTTCATTTCGTATTCTGGTCGACGATGAATATAATCAAGCAATCGGAGCCATCGTCAAAGATACGCTGAATCAACAGCAGTTGAATATTATCCGCGAACGTAATTTTCCGATGGTTCGGTTCCTGCCGATTCCTCGGGAAAACTCGATCTTCCACGAGGCAGTCAAAAAGCTATTCGAAGCCTTAATTCTGGCCGAGAGCTACGATCAAGCGCTGCTGCTACTGCAAAATATCGATCTTAACAAGCTCGACCCCGAGTTCGAGCAGTTGGCGATCCGCCTTTCTGGCAAACTTGCCGATGAAGCGGCTTACGAATTGGCTGCGGCCACCCTTGAAGAGATCCCGATTGAATCGATCAACCTAGCCAATTTGAATGCAGTCCTAGAAACAGCTGGTACTATCCGCGACCACGAAAACTATGAGTCCGCGAAGAGCCTCTACGAGCGTTTGGCCAGCAACCCGGAAAGCCGTGACCTTGAAGCGACCTACTGGTCCTACTACTGTGGAATCTACCTGGGAATGTTTAAAGATGACCACTTGTTCCAACAACAAGTCGAACAAATCAAACCAGGTGAGCCGCTATTTTCGCTGCAACAACTGATCCTCGGTACCTACTACCTGCAAAGGGAGCAATTCCCGCTTGCCATGAAAACGATCAGCGAAGGCGTTGCGTATGCCCGCCCGATCGATCCGTGGATCGCCGAGCTCATGTATCGTTCCGGGGTCGCCTACGAGGCGATTGAGGAAATGCAAACCGCAGCCGCGGTTTACGACGAGACAGCTAAATTCTTTCCGAACTCAAATTGGGCAAAACTCGCCCGCGAGGCCTACAAACGCATACAACTTCAACACTAAACAGACTTATGAATAGACAATCCCAAAAATCCAATCGCGGCTACCGCTGGCTGCTCCTATTACTCTGCCTCAGCTTCTTGCCTTATACGACAATGACTGCTCAGGATGCAGCGCCTGCCACTACTGAGAGCGCCGAACTAGCTCCTGCAGGAGACGCCACACTGATGGGTGCCTTCAAGCAAGGTGGCCTCGCGATGTATCCACTCTTGATATTCTCAATCGCGACTTTGGGCTTGGTGATCTATAACGGGCTGTATGTACGCGAAAACGCGATCATCAATCAGGCTACGATCGACAACGAAGTGACACCTGCTCTTGATAAACTCGACTTTGCTGCCGCGATCGAAGCGTGTGATCAAAACAAGGGACCTGTAATGAATATCCTACGCTGTGGACTGCAGACCACAGAGCGCGGTAATTTCAACCCTGATAAAATCGATCAAGCATTCAACGAAGCTGCCTCGGTGGAACTGGCTCGTCCGTTTGTCTTCGTCAACTACCTACAGGTGATTGCGTCGGTTTCGCCGATGGTCGGTCTACTGGGCACGGTTAGCGGTATGGTTAAAGCATTCCGGACCATCTCTGAACAAGGAATGGGCCGCCCCGAGCTACTCGCCAATAACATTTCCGAAGCACTGGTAACGACCGCGAGTGGTCTGTTGGTGGCGATCCCCGCTCTGATCGCTTATTTCTTCTTTAAGAATAAATACGGTAAAATCGCCGCCTCCGTTTCGCAGGTGCTCGGTCGCATACTTCGAGACGTAACAGACCGCCACGAAAATCCCTCCGATCCTTCGGCGTAAGCCTCATTAAGAATGAAATGGGAATTACCAGATAACGACGACGAGCCCGATCTCACTCCGATGATCGATATCGTCTTCCTCTTGATCGTTTTCTTCATGACAGTTGCCAATGTGGTGACTGCTCAGAAGAAACCGATCGAAGTTCCCGTCGCCTCGAATGCCAATGTGCCTGAAACGCAGGAAAACCGCGAAGTCATCACAGTGGTTCCCGATGGTCAGATCTATCTCGGCACGCAAGCAGTCTCGATCGAAGATCTCAAAGCGATCGTAACAGAGGGAATGCGTACGATAAGAGACTACCAAGTGCTCTTACGGGTCGACTCCCTCACCCACTTCACTCACACCCGCGATGTGATGACCGCCTGCGCAGAAGTCGGTGCAGTGGACATCATCTTCGCGACCTATCAAAGCGATAAATAGTAGGATATGAAAGCGACTGATACCTATTTAAAGACCAAAGATCGAGTGGATCTCACCGCAATGATCGACGTGGTTTTCCTGTTGTTGATCTACTTCATGGTCACCACCACGATCATGAAGCAAGAGGCTGATTTGGGCATCAAGCTACCCACCAGTGTCCCTGCCGCACCAGATACGCCACTGCCGGAAGAACACCTAGTCGACATATTGTCTGACGGTGGTATCCTATTCAACGGTGCCCCGCTGGGCGAGCCTGCCGGCTTCCAACTGCCCGAGCTAGTCGGACTGCTGACACAAATTCGTGCATCTTCCGAGCGGGCGGGCTTTAAAACGCTAATTCTCATCAACCCGGACGAGATGACTGAGCAGCAGGCGATTGTGAATGTCATGAACGCTTGCGTAGAGGCTAAAGTAACCTCCGTCACCTTCGCCTCAGGCGAATAACCCATTATTCTTAGAGTTATGTCTGATACCCGTCCATTTTACCTCCGCTGGTTTACCGGAAGCCGCCTGGCAATGGTGATTGGTATTAGTTTAGCCATTCACTTTGTGATTGGCGCCTTTTTTGGAGGCATGGTGATCTTTGATCGCCTCAAGGCTCCCGAACCGCAACTGGAGGCGCCGGCCATTCCAGAAAGCATCGACCCAATGAAGCGGGAATATAAGATCAAGATGAAGCGGTCGCAACAACAGTCCGCCGCCCCACTGCCGATTCCGATCATCGCAGAGATCCCCTCCGATTTGAGCCTCGATAATATCGACCTGAATATATCCAATCCACGCAGTGACGTCCGCATTCGCGGTGCCGGAGACGGCGATGGTACTGGCAAAGGTTTCGGCGATGGATTTGGCGATGGTGCAAGCTTAGACTTGGATATTAAGATCGATTTCTTCGGCATTTCAGGCGGTGGCAAACACATCGTCTTTGTCATCGATTTCTCGGATTCTTTAGTGTTATCAGGAAATGAAATGATTATGCGCAGGGAAGCCACTCGAGTGATCGAAGAGCTACCGCTAGAGGTCAATTTTGGATTAATTTTCTTTGCCGGACCGACCTGGCCGGGCATGGATGACGTTCGGGATTCGGCAGATAATTGGGTTTCGAGTCGTGCCAGTGGCGAAAACGGCGCCGCAAATGATTCCTTCCGCCCCAAGAAGTGGAGTCGGCTACCCAAAGCCCGTTATTATAGTGCTGATTCTTTCGCACGAAAAAGGGCGCTCAAAGCAATCCGCGAGACTCCCACCCTGTATGGTACCATCTTTGATGTACCGATGTATATGGCACTCACAATGGATCCGATCCCAGACACGATTTTCTTCATGACCGATGGCTATTGTAGCAATGATCGAGGCATTACGCAAATTCGACAAATGATCCAACAACTTAAATCTAAGGGTAAGAAAATCCCCGTTATCCACACGATCGGATTGGGCATCTCATCAAATGCTCACCTCGATAGTATAGCTGCGATTGGAAACGGTGAGGCTCGTTATGTCACCCCACAGGCTTATCTGAAAAAATATGGAGATTCACCATTTCCGCCCAGCAAAGAGCCTCGTTTTGAAACGAGTGGAAAAATTCCAATGGTGCCAAGTGACGAGTATCCGATCAAATTTGAGCTCAAGTAAGACAACTTGCCTTTAAAACACCGACAAGCACTTCAGTGCCGTTTTACAAATTGAGGCACAGGCTAAGGCAAATTCTATGATTTAGAATCGATACAATTCGACTCGGCCTGTTGTATTGCGCGTCTTGCTTTTTTAGTAGCGTGCGCGCTTTGCTTACTTCGTTGCCCAGCTTTTGCCACTCAATATACCCAGCACGTTGTTTCTTGTAAGCTCCGCTCAATTGACAATGCCTGTCAGCAATGAATATAATATAAACGTTTTCTCGATTGATTCAAAACGAAAATAAATAAACCAATGAGCCCGCCACTTCACCGACTCGCCTTTGCTGTCTGCGCGCTTTTGCCTGTCAGCGCCTCCGCCACTACAGCCTCGCCGACGCAAGACACGCGACCGAATATTATTTTTATCCTGTGCGATGACTTAGGCTATGGAGATCTGGCAGTGAACGGGCATCCCTATGTAAAGTCCCCCAACATCGATCGCTTGGCCGCCGAGGGGCTAACGATTCAAAATGCCTACATGAGTTCCGCTTGGTGCGCGCCGAGCCGCTACGCGCTGATGAGTGGTCGCTATCCGGCGCATTATTTTCAAAAGTCCCTTAGTATGGACGCTGAGGCGCCCAACCTTTACCAGCTATTAAAAAGTGTCGGCTATACGACGGCTCATTTTGGAAAATGGCATATGAGCGGTAAAGGGGCAGAAGCTCCAACTGCTGCAGCGTATGGAGTCGATGAAGACTTTATCCACAACGGTAAAGTCGAAGGTTGGAACAAAGAAGAGCGTGATCAACCACACTGGCGCGAGAATACGACTCAGCGCTACGTCGATTTAGCGATTGATTTCATACAAAGGCAAAAAGTAGCTGAGTCGCCATTTTACCTAAATCTTTGGGTCTACCCGACCCATTCCTACATCGATCCGCGCACGGATATGCTGGAGCCCTATCGCGATCTTCAGGTCGACATTCAAGACTTCGAGAATCCCCTGATGCGGGACTTTCTGACGTGGATTAGCACGCAAGGCGACCTCGAGGCAGCGATGCGCGCCTACTGCTCCGATGTGACCGAATTAGATAATCAGCTTGGCCGTCTGCTGCAGGCACTCGAAGACTTAGGCATCGATGAGGATACGCTGATTATCTTCTCCAGTGATAATGGCCCACCGCCACTCGGAGGCGTTCACAATCGCGGTCAGTTAGCTAAGCGTATTCAAGAACGCCCCACTCTAATTAATTGCGTCGGCTCATCTGGACCGTTTCGAGACCGTAAGATTTCCTTACACGACGGAGGGACGCGCGTGCCGTTCTTGGTGCGCTGGCCCGGCAAGGTGCCCTCGGGGAAAATAAACTCCGAGACGATCTTTACCGGAGTCGACCTACTGCCGACCATCGCAAATCTTGTCGGCGCGCAAATCCCTCAAAACCTTGATGGGGAAAATCTAGTTGCAGCGTTGGCGGGCGAATCGATCAAGCGTAGCGAGCCTCACTATTGGAACGATCGACCGGGCTGGACCACTGTGCGCGACAAGCAATGGAAAGCGCATCTGCAGAAAGGCAAAATCCGACTTTTCAATATTCTGCAGGACCCGTCCGAGTCGAACAATTTATCTCAACACCTGCCTGAAAAGGCGTCGCATTACCTTGCTCTGCTCGAGGCTTGGGAAGCGGCAGTGCTGAACCAGTAATACCGCCCTTCAAGAGCTTAACCCAACATCGAACGCTTCGACACAGCCGGCGGACGACACCTGCAGGAGAGGTTACTATCTAAGCAGATACATTTTCGATGCTTCAGGCGTCGCGGCTGATCGAGCCGCAGAGTCGTTAAACTCGCCAAACGGACGGCCCGGTATCTCGCCAATGTATTCAGTGAGACGCTGCTTGAGCAGCTCAGCAACTTCGGGCATCTGGCTGTAAAGATTGTTTTCCTCGTCCGAGTCGTTGGCCAAGGAGTAGAGCTGATCGTCATCAAAGTAGGTCGGATGGGTATTGGCTGACAGCGAACCTAGCTGACGGTTGTCGACGTAGTAAGGGCGCGGCTCAATGTGCCTGCCGGTCGCCGTGTTACCCTCAACCCGCTCCCACAGATACCCTTTATCGATCTGAGCATAGATTTCAGGCGTGTAGCGCACGGCCACGTATTTGAAGGTCTTAGTGCGCACGGCTCGGGCATAACCAATCTCGCAAAAAAGAGCATCCCGCACCACAGCGTCGCTGCCCTTGAGCACCGACGCCAAACTGACGCCATCCACCGCACGGGTCGGTAGACTTGCAGCACCCGTCAGCGCGAGCAGGGTCGGCGCAAGGTCGACCTGACTGACGATTTCATCATAGCTTCGACCGGGCGAGGCGATGCCATTGGGCCAATTCAGCACCAGTGGCACCCGCATACCAATATCATAGAGCGAGGATTTACCCCATACCAGTGGCCCCGAAACCGTCTTCTCACCATGATCGGCAGTAAAAATAATCAAGGTGTCATTGCGAATGCCGTGTTGATTGAGCTTGTTGACGATGGCGGCGAGCGAGTGGTCGAGCCAAGTCTCACGAGCGGAAACGGGATGCTTGCGAGCTGCTTTCACCTCATCGATAATCTGCTGCCGTGAAGGCATGAAGGAGTAGTCCTGATTGGGCAGGTAGCCGGCACTGGTGTAAGCATTGTCGGCGCGCAGCGTTTTGCTTAGATCATTGCGCACCGGTCCGTGAGTGATGGTCGGCGCCATGTAGAGGAAGAATCGCTCCTTGTGATTTTCATCAATGAAATCGAGGGCGCCCTTGGTAATCCATTCTTGATTGTGCACATTCAGGGCATCGCTGCGCAGCTCGACGAGGTTTGCCTTGTAGTAGCTTGCCACGTAGTCGAAGCCGAAGGTCCGCATCCGCTGACAGAGCACACGGTGATTATGGCGCATTTTGGCATTGGTCGTGGCGTCCGTCTTCGGTTCGGCCTTCTTTGGATAAGCAAGCAGGCCCTTCGCTGCCCAGTTATTGGTGTTGTTGAGATCGTCGTCCGTGAAGTGGCCCTTGCCAACGAGACCGGTGCGGTAGCCTGCCTGTTGCAGCCAGGCAGCGAGATTTTGGCCGTCGGGTTCGAGTTCCGTATCAGAGACGGCGAAGCGCCCAACCGTGCCGAGTGGATAGCGCGCGATGAAGCGCTGGCTGGTATTACGCGAGGGCCAGCGACCGGTCATCAAGGCATAGCGCGAGGGTCCACACACGGTCGACGCGGCAAATGCCTCATTGAAGCGGATGCCGGTCCCAGCTAAAGTGTCGAGTGTTGGTGTGAGACAATCACGCCCCTCGAAGCCAAAGAAATGGCCGCCTGCCATATCATCGACATTAATGATGATCACATTGGGGCCAGTCGCAGGAGTCTGAGCCACCACCTCGTAATAGAGCGAGTTTGCCGCCGCGACCAGTTTAAGCTCACGATTCGCGGGAAGGTCAAAGTTGCGGGTGCGAATGCCACCCGTGCCGCTGCTCAGAGATCCATAATTGGCGAGAACGAATCGATCACCTAGCGCGAAGTTACCCCGGTACTTTGATCCGTCGAGTATCCACTCAGAACCGATCTCGAGGGTCAACTCGCCATCCCCAAGTTCAAGTGGACTACTACCGCCGGCATCAGGCAGCGTGATCACTGTGGCTGACTTTCCCAGTTTAAAGGCACCACCTGCGCTGCGCAGAGATACGTTCGACCCCTCGAGCATCAGTTGTACCACCGCTTCTAATTTTTCGCCAATTCGCAGCGAGGCGAGCGACAGACCACCGCGCTCACGAAGCGTCAGGGAGCCATCGATCATCTCTAGCACGGCGGGGCTTTCAGCGGGGACACGGTCAAGGATGACATCATAGCCATCAATCACCGCATCGCCAGCCGCTGGGAGCGTGTCGGAGCTCCAGTTGGAGGCCGTCGACCAGAGATGGTTACTACTGTCGTTATCGAAGTTGGCTGCGCCCGCAATGCCAAGCTGTAGCAGGTAACACCCTATAATTAACAAAGGTTTCAGTTTAAGAAGCTTCATGTGAGGAGTTTAGTGATTTTAAAAGTGCTTAAAAGCAGGGGATTGATCCAACGAGGCTGAATGGTTAATCGATTCACCTTTTTAATCAAATACATTGCAAGGACGAATTCAGATTTGACCTTGAGGATGGTTCTTCATGTTTATTCTTGGCCACCGCCAAGCCCATGCGCGCCCTATCATCTTTGCGCTAGCTTACCCGTGTAGGGACTCTTGGCGAACCTTTAGGCATGAGTTTTTTCCTGCGTCCTCGGCATCGCTATCAACCAAGCTCAAACAGTCGTTTTTACAAAAGCGCTGCGCTGGCATTGAGGGAGATCCGGTTGCTTTAAGATAATCTGATTTATTAAGAAATTGACTATCTCAGCAAGGCTCAGTTTCAAGCTGGAATTCGCTGCAGATCAATACCGTACTATCCTCCATTTGGCTTGCTCAGATAAACGTTTATACTTAACCGTCATGGCTATTATATAAAAATGAAAAAATACTTTCTAAGCTTGGTTCTGAGCACAATCTTTTGCTGCGCGCAGGGCGATCCCGCCTGGCAAATCGTCGAGACGCAGCACCCCACTAGCGAGCTAGTGGTCTCTGGCTACAACGTGATGGATTTTGGAGCGGTCGCGGATGCGGTGACGGATTGCACCCCTGCCTTTCAGGCAGCGCTCAACAAAATGGCCAGTCATGGGGGAGGCACCGTATTCGTCCCCGGGGGTGCCTATGCGTTTCGAGGGCGCCTTAAGATTCCCCCTTCGGTAACCTTGCGTGGAGAATGGCTGGAGCCGACGACACACAGCGCACAAGTCAAAGGCACCGTCCTAGCTGTTTACACCGACGCAGGTAACGCAGACGCACCACCATTCATCTCGGTCGACACCAGTGCGGGCGTTAAAAATTTGGCAATTTGGTATCCGGAGCAAAACGCACGCAGACCCATCCCCTATCCTTTTACCCTGGCGCAATTAGGACAATTAGATAACGCCACTTTCGAAAATCTAACTCTAGTCAATCCGTATCAGGGGATCCGTATCGGCCCGGGCCCCAACGAACTGCACTACCTACATAATATTTACGGCACCCCGCTAAAGGTCGGGATCAGCTATGATTCAACGACCGATATCGGGCGCCTCGAGGAGATAAAGTTTTCTCCTTATTACTGGCTAAAAAGCGGACTTCCTCGCCCGCCCGCAGCGACGGACTTACGCGATTGGTTGCGTCTAAATGCGGTCGGCATCCACATGATGCGCAGCGATTGGGAATACGTGGATCGGGTCATCGTCGAAGGCTACAACATCGGTTTCCGAGTCACGGAAGGTGCTCGCGGCGCGGCCAACGCTCAGTTTAGACGCCTGATTTTGCGGGATTGCGAAATCGCCCTATCCGTCGACAAGACGAACCCTTTCGGGATGGTATTTACCCAGTGTTACTTTGAGGGGGATAGGCACGCTATCTTATTAAGCCCAGAGTTCGAATCGGCTGTCTTATTTTCAGAATGCATTATCACTGGAGAGCGTGCCTTAGAATCCAAGGGCAAAGGAGTGGTGCTCATGGAGCAATGCACAGTGAAGAGTGGTCATATCGAGATGGCAGAAGGCAGCCTGTCGATGGTTGGAGGTTCGTTAGAAAGCGCAGGCAGTACCGTAAAAATTGGAGCAAGAGTCAGCGGTGCATTGTTCGCTGGAGTCGACCTAGCAGGTGGCAGACGCTCCATCCTCAATCAAGCGGGCAAGTCCGTCGTGCAGTTCTCGGAAGAGCGAATTGAGCTCGAATCGATCCCCCGCTTCCCGGATCACGACGAGCGCACTTACAAACCAAGCACGAATCGCTTTACGGTCGTCGCGCCCAAAGGCGAGCAAGACATGACTAGCGAGATTCAAGTAGCCATGGATACGATCGCTTCAGACGGTGGTGGCACGGTGTTTTTGCCGGGAGGCAATTACACACTCTCTGGCAACTTAAACGTCCCTAGCGGCGTCGAGTTGCGCGGGATACATGATGTGCCGCACCATACAATGGGCGGTGGCAGCATTTTGCACATCTATCCAACCACCGAGGCCCCCACGATCACCCTACAGTCCCAAAGTGGACTGAGAGGGCTATCTTTTCATTATCCCGACCAGGATATGAATAATTTGCAGCAGACCCCCTTCCTCATACAAGGCCAAGGCAGTGAGCTCTACATCATTAATGTAAACGTCGCGAATGCCTACAAGATCCTCGATCTGATGAGCTACCGCTGTGACAAACACTTTGTCGATTATCTCTCCGGCGCTCCGATTAAGACGGGGATCGCGGTGGGCGGCGGCAGTCGCGACGGGGTGATCCGCAATGTACAATTCAACCCACACTATGCGCGCAGACCCGCACGAGGTAATCCGCTGTTTGCCCCTGCCCGCTTCGAGACCCTCTGGGACTATCAAAAAGAAGAACTAGTGGCCTTCATTGTCGGCCATACCGAGAATCAGTTTTTCTATCAAAATTTTGTCTATGGCTGCCTGTACGGCATGCATTTTATCGAAGAAAGCGGCGGCAGCCCGCGCAACTGCATCATCCATGGTCATGGCACTGATGGTGGCAAAGTCGGGGTATTTTTCGAGTCCGGCAGCGAACACATCACGATGATCAACTCCGAGCTCGTTGCGATGTCGACCACCAACAAAGTCGCGATTAAACTGGGCAGTGAGTTCAACGCGACGACCGTGCTCATCGGCAGCTTAATTTGGGGCAATCCCGACTATCTGGCCGTCGTCGATGGAGGCGTTCTGAAAATTCAAAACCTGCATGCCACTCGACACGGAAATGGTATTTTGGCGAACGGCGGAAAAATCGAAGCACGCAACCTTAATTTCCTGAGTGGCAAGGGTGCCCACGTGCAGGAAAGAGGCGGCAAGGTACTTTTGGAATCCGTCGTCACGCAAGGCGCACTTCGCATTGACGGCAATCAAAGCACCGCCCTCTCTGTTGAGCGCTACTAGGCGTGCTTGACGGAACTTTCGGCACACGCTGAGGAATCGTAGTGAAATTTTGCTTCTTAATTTGGCAAACCTTATCATCTAACTTTAGCGCGATGGTGAAGGGTGCACAGTTTAAAAAACCGCTAGGTGCTCGCCGCATACGATTGACTGATCCCCCTGAAGAATCGATAAATGAATGACAAATATCACAGGTGTCACTTTGGTCCCTTGCAGCAACAAAACATCGATGAAAAATAGAGAATTTATACTAGCGTTGATGCTGTTGGCAGCCGGAAATGTCTTTGCGCTGACGGCGAAAGAACGCGCTGATCAAATTTACGCAGGACATCCGAACATAGTCCGCGATCTGCAATATAAGACGGTGGCAGGCTTCGATGACCTCGAGCAACTCTCAATGGATTTGATCCTCCCGGAAAAGAACCTTTACGCTGAGGGTGCACCAGTCGTGCTATTCATTCATGGCGGCGGATGGTCGGGCGGTGAGCGCTATGTGCTGGATCGTACTACATTCAAATCATACACAGATGTAGGTATCGCCGTCGCCTGCATTTCCTACCGCTTAGCCAAAAACGGCAATTCGGCGCTCGATTGCTTGATCGACTGCAAAGATGCTGCGCGCTTTCTGGTCAAGCACGCCGAAACATACGGCTTGGATCCTAACCGTTTTGCAACGCGAGGCCACTCCGCCGGCGGGCACCTCGCTTTGAGTGTTGCGCTGGTTCCCGATCAGGCAGCTTTGCTCCGCGGCGACCCCTCACTGGCAGGCTTTACCCCCAGATTTGTATCTGTGGTCGCCGAGGCCCCTCTAACCACCCTGTTCAACCCAGAACAGGCAGATAGTTTAGGCACAATCACGACGAAGCCACAGGCGCTGAAAAAGATTCTCGGCGGCACGAGTGCCAAGTCGCCACCTCCCGAAGATCTAATCAATAACAATACCCGCGCAGCATTCATTGCTTCGTTACAATCGGCGGCACCGATCCAGCAAGTTGCCCGCGTGCTCAGCCCTGAATTCTGGCTGCAAAGCAGTTCTCCTGCTATCCTGCTGGTTCACGGCAGCGCAGATCCGCTCATATCGGTACGCGGTGCCCGCTACTTCAAGCGACTGGCGGACGAGCGCGGCGCGAAGGTGGTCTATATTGAAGTGAAAAATGGCAATCATAGTTTCCGTTCGCCAGATGCCCAAACGACGACTAGCCATTCACTTAAAGAACTCCACCAAGGCAACCGCGAGTTCACGATCAAGAACATGGGTCGAGTTAGACACCCATACTAATTCGCCTCTCTACCCCATGGGCATCACGCGGACATTTTGTAAAAATGAAACGTATCAGTATCACATTTCTCGTCATCTCTGCGATTTCCATCGTGGCTAGCGTGCTGGCGCCTCGGGCACTCGCTTCAACGAATCCAAATATCATTATTATTCTTGTGGATGACATGGGCTACGGTGATTTGGCTTGCTTCAACCCCGAGTCCAAAATCCCAACGCCACAGATCGACAGGCTTGCAGCCAGTGGGATGCGCTTCACCGACGCGCACGCGCCGGGCCCTCTATGCCATGTGTCGCGCTACGGCTTGCTGACTGGGCGCTACCCCTTTCGCACGACTTTTGAGTGGCAGACCGAACCAGTCATCAAACCGGATGAGGTCACCATTGCCTCCTTTTTGAAAACTCAAGGCTACCAGACCGCCATGGTCGGAAAATGGCATCTAGGATTTAAGCAGGACGCTGAAGACGACTATACTGGAGTGTTAGCAGGCGGCCCGATCGACTGTGGTTTTGAGAGCTTCTTCGGCATCCGTGCGTCCACTGACATACCGCCGTATTTTTACATTCGTGGAGAGCGGGCAGTGATGCCACCGACCTCAACAATTGAGGCGAACAACAGTGAGAATTGGTTCCGCAACCAAGGCAAATTCTGGCGGGGCGGCGCTATTGCGCCCGACTTAAAACTAGATGAAGTGCTTCCACGTTTCACCGAAGAAGCCATTGGCGTGATCCGAGACTACAAAGCGTCGAAAACAGACAGCCCCCTCTTGCTCTATCTAGCCTATCCGGCACCGCACACGCCGTGGTTACCCTCAAAGGAATTTGTGGGTAGCACGCGGGTCGATCTGTACGGCGACTTCATGCACATGGTCGACGCGCATGTAGGCCTAGTTTTGAGCGCGCTGGAGGACGCCGATATGACTAAAGATACTCTGGTGATCTTCACCTCCGACAACGGTCCCACTTGGTATGCAGCAGACCGAGCAAAATACGGGCATGATTCCGCGGGTCCTCTGCGCGGAATGAAGGGAGATGCATGGGAAGGCGGGCATCGGATGCCATTTATCGCCAGTTGGCCAGGCTGCATACAGGCTGCTTCGACGAGCGCACAGACCATTTGCTTTACGGACCTACTAGCCACCTTCGCGGATATAACAAATACCGAATTACCGGCAAACGCAGGCGCCGACAGTTTTAGCGTTTATCCTGTCTTGGTTGGAGAGCAAGCAGAGGACGACCCGATCCGTGGCCCTATCGTGATGGCGGCAAACAACACGATGTTGATTCGTTCGGGTGACTGGAAACTAATCGACAGCCTCCGATCGGGCGGGTTCTCCCAAGAAGCAGCCAGCAGTAGCGATGGCGCTACAGGACAACTGTATAATTTAAAGGCCGATCCAGGCGAACGGAACAACCTCTGGTTGCATTACCCTGAGCGCGTCGCAGAGCTTAGCGAACAACTTGCTCAGATAAAACGAGAATCGAAAACTCGAAATTAAGGCGATTGTTTGGATCGCAGCAGCAGTCAGTCGCCATTCATCAAAAAATAGGCAAACTTACCTATTTTAAGCTAAAAAGAAAACGTTTAATCTTGCCGTGAGCGACCTTTCTCTGCAAAACTTAGATGTTCGACAGTTAGTAGTTCAAAATTCCCAGATTTAATCGGCAGAGCCATCACACTACGAGCTGGCCGCGATTTTCACCGACCCCCACGTCAATACCCACGAAGGCGCTCCCTAAAATTATCACTATGCATTTCCCTTCCTTGTTTCGTCGTCTCCCAGTTTTAGCTTCCGTTGTTTGGCTTGCGTCCTCCATCGTGCTTCAAGCTCAGGTCACCGTCGATTTCAGCCATAGCAATGGCACCGCTGGTGCTGCACAGAACACCGGGGACATCACGCTCGCCTTCACGGTCGATGGTGCTGGCAATGTGACGCTGGATGCCTCCTGCGCCGATCCCGATCCGGTCACCTACGTCGATGAGTTCGACGGTTCAGTTGGCACGGTGAGCGACCCCAACATGTGGGGCCAGAGCTTCTCGATTGTGCTCTCGGAATCTGGTTCTGGCAGTTTACGGATCGACAATACCGGTAGCGGTCTTGCGTCCCAAGGTGGCAACGCCCAGATCATCGACGCAGCCGGGGATGGCGATAACGAGACCATTACCGCAACGGTTACAGCACCAGGGGCCGATTTCCTCTTACAGAGTGTCAACTACGCTGGACTCACAAACGGTGGTATTGCGCTTAATAGTACGCCCTATTCACCATCCGGCAGCAGCGGCACAGTCGACGTTTCGGCACAAGGCGTTGCCGAAACCTTTAGTATTGCATCAAGCGTTAGTACCAGCGGCCAGGGTTTCAAGCTCAGCGGTCTTCAATTTGATTTAGTAACCTCCGCGCCGACTGCCACAGATGTGGTGGTGAGCTTTGCTAATAGCGGCACCGGCTTTGGAGATCCCACGGACTCCCGCACCATTCCTTGGGTCCCGTCGGGCGGCGGCACAGATACGATTACCCTAGACTTCGCCATCGATGGCGCGGGGGTGGTTTCGCTCGATGCCTCCACCAACGGCTCGAACACATCTTTTCAAAACATGGTGGCCGAATGGGATAATGCTTCAGCCGGCTCTGTCAGTAATGCCGCATTACTGGGCCAGAGTTTCAGTTTGATCGGAAGCCGTAGCGGCGGCACTGGTGGTCTTTCGATTACTGAATTAGACGGCGGTGGTATTGGTGTGCAGGGCGAAAACTCGAACCGGATCGATGGCTTGAATTACGGCGCGGACAACTTGAGCTCGACGCCGGAGACCCTGACTTGGACCCTGACCGCGCCGGCGGGCGTTGCTTTAAACCTAACCAATTGGTCTCATGCGGACGGAAACAATGGGGACATTGAAGTCTCGAACGGCAGCGTCGACAACGACTTTCCAAACCTATCGAGCTCGGCAGGTACGAACGCACTGAGCGGTATCACTCTGGTCGATGGCGGTTCGTTGACCTTCCGCGAAATCCCCGACATCGGCTTGACCACTGGCGCCGCCATCGCCGGTTTCTCTTTCTCCGTCACTGCGGTTTCCAACAACCTGTGGACCAATCCATTGAACTGGAATCCGAACGGAGTGCCTGCCGCTCCGGACGATGCGATTATCAACGGCTTCGATGTGATTCTCGATAGCGCCGTGGAAAGCGTCGCCGCACTAACAATTCTCGACGGCTCGCTGACCATCAATAGCGGTGGGAGTGTCTCCATAGACTCCATGAGCATTGGTGAGGAACTGGAATCGGAAGTAAGCCTCGTCCTGGCAGGATCTTCGGCTTCCCTAGCTCACACTGGCAGCGGCGTATTCACCATCGGTCGCTCCGCCACGGTGCTCACTCTTCCCGATAATAGCGGCAGCAGCCCGCTCGAACTGGACAGCGGCACGTTGGTTCTCGAAATCGGCTACGAGTGGATCCTCGATGGTTCCAACTACACCGGAAGCTTTAATCTCGGCGATCAGTTCGTCCTCATTAATTTCGGTAGCATGACTGGCCCTGGTTTCGGCAGCGGCAATGAAGACGGCTTCACTGACACTGCCGGTTTCCGCACTCGCAACTTCGATCTGCCTGCCGACCGCAAGCTTCAATTGGTCGCGACCGCGACTTCGATCTACTACGAGGTAGTGGCGCAAACTGCCGCGACTGGGCCAAACATCATCATCATCAACGTCGATGACATGGCCGCGGGTCAGCACTTCGGCTTCGACTCCGATCGCGCTGTCAACACACCCACTCTCGACGCTTTGGCGAACACCGGGATCAATTTTACCGAGGGCTTCGCCGCCTCGACGGTCTGCGGCCCCGCACGCTACTCACTGATGACTGGCCGTTGGCCTTCGCGCAATACCAGCGATCAGTTCATCGCACGTTTCCCCCTGGATACGCTGGGGCGTTTCGCCGTGGCAGACACTGAGTTCGAGAGCGATAACCAGAACCTGGGTGCCTGGCTGCAGCAGGCCGGCTACCGCACTGGCATGGTCGGGAAGGGCCACTTCACCGACGACGACCTTAACAGCACCGGTAACTGGGCAGCCAAGGGCTTGCTCACTTATGAGAAAACCGCCGACCCCGCGACCGACACCACGACCAACGCGAAGATCAAGCACAACCACCGCGTGCTTTGCCAGCGGATGCGCGCCTTCGGCTTCGACTACGTCTCCAGCTATTACAAGGCGAACCTCGCCGAGCTCAAAAACGACGCACTCAACGTTCACAACCAGGAATGGATCACTAAGGGAGCACTCGACTTCATCGAGGAGAACAAGGATGAGCGCTTCTTCCTGTACATGGCGCCGACCATCAACCACGGCCCAGTGCGCAACGATCTCAGCAAGACGCTCGGCGCCGACAACCGTTATACCAGTGCGGGCTACCTGCCAAATGCGGACTACTCCTTCATGCCCTCCCGCCAAGCGATCATTGCTGAGGTGAACGCTGCTGGCAATGAGCAGATCTCCGCCCGCGAAACTTGGCTCGACTACTCGATCGCCGCGATCGTCAACAAGCTGACCGCGCACGGCATTCGCAATGACACCTTGATCATCTTCACCTCTGACCACGGCGAAAAAGACCTAAACTCGACGCGATCGGGACAGGGACCAGTGATTTGGGGTAAGTCCTCACTCTTTGACCTCGGCATGCGGGTGCCGTTGGTGATGAACTGGCCCAATGGTATTAACTCTGCTGGGCGCGACTATGACGAGATGGTCAGCCACGTCGATCTTGCCCCTACCCTGCTCGCCTTGGCTGGAGCCTCCAGCCTGCCGACTCGTCCCGTCGATGGCGTCAGCCTCGTACCGGTATTCGACAGCGCTAGCGCTGCGGCAGTGCGTAGCGACCTGTTTGCCGAGATCGGCTACGCCCGCGCAGTACGCACCAAGGACCGTAAGTACGTGGCCGTGCGCTACACGCCCACGATCTACACTCAGATCGACAGCGAATTTTTGTGGGAACGAGTCGAGGGCAACACGGCGACTGGCGAATTCACCGAACCACGCCCCTACTACGTTAACAACCGCCAACTCGGCTCGCTGGCAGCCAACTCTCATCCAGAGGGCACCTACTTCGCAGATGATCAGCTGTACAACCTGACGGCCGACCCCTCCGAGGATGCTAACATCTACGGCCAGGAGCCTGCCACTGCCTACGATCTCAAGAAACGCCTTGCGAGCTACATCGGCGGGATCCCGAATCGGCCGTTCCGCCAGTTCGACGACGGCTCGACAGAGTTTTCGCTCGCGCCTGTTTCAGCACCCAGCGCACCCGCAGCCCTGCAAATGCAGCTCACGGGCGTGAATTCGGTGCAACTGGATTGGTCCGATGCGGCTAACAGCGAGCTCGGCTATATCGTCCGCAAGACGGTCGACGGCGGCGCCCCGCAAATCATCGCTGAACTGCCGTCCGGCTCGACGAGCACAACTGCGGTGCTGGATCCCGGTGTCGAGGACATCGTGATCGAAGTCTCAAGCTACAACGCCATCGGCGACGCCTCTTCTACAGTCGACCTGCTCGCACCCAACTCATGGCGCTTCCGCACTTTCGGGGATACCGATCCTGAACTGGATGACCCATCCAGCCAATGGAATTCTGATGCTGATGGGGATGGGCAGAGTACTTTAATGGAGTACACCTTAGGGAGTGATCCACTAGTCGCCTCCTCGGTAGCGCAAGTGCCGACAATCGAACTGACTACGGATGAATCGAACCAGTATCTCGAACTTCTCGTCAACCGCGATGAACGCCGCACGGTTGTGATCAACGCTTCGGTTTCCTCCGATCTCTCCGATCCTCAATCTTGGGATAGCGTTGCCATCACCGTGGTTGAGAACGCCGCCGATCACATACGCTTCAGAAGTACGACCCCAGTAGGCAATAGCTCGCAGCAGTTTATCCGTGCTGAAATTGTTGCGCCGGCACCTTAATCCTACGCAACGCTGTTTGCAAAGTGTCAATTAGCACGAAGCAATTACCTCTTCTATTTGAGTGGTCGACAGATGTGGATACAAATCAGTCGCTTAATGATACAAAAACACCTCCGACCCGAAAGAGGCCTTAATTCAAAAAGTCTTGTTATCCTGCTGATTAGCATGACCCTGCAGGCGGGTAATTCGAGCATGCTCTTTAGCTACGAATCACCGCCAACAGACAACGTCGCCTGGCTGAAAGCCAACGGCGAGCGGCTTGCAGATGGGCAAGTCCCTCGGAAGCTTAACGTTATCATGGTTGTGATCGACGACTTGCGGACGGAATTAGGCTGTTACGGGGTTGAAGAAGTCCACTCGCCAAATATTGATCGGTTCGCAACCAAAGGCATGCGCTTCAATCATGCGTACGCACAATACCCTGTCTGCAACCCGAGTCGCTCATCATTCCTATCTGGGTTAAGGCCCGAAGAAGTTGGAATTCTCTCCAATACGATTCCATTTCGACGCATCCAGCCAGACCTAATTGCGCTCCCTCAGTTGTTCCGCGAAAATGGCTATTACACCGCAGGCATTGGCAAAATTTTCCACCTAAGCGTTGATAAGGGCGCAAAGCCTACGCTTTTTGAGGATCCCCTTTCCTGGGATTATTTCTTTGATGCACTCAGCGGCACCACCCGGCTAGGCCGCCAAGGTGCAGGGCGTAATTTGACCAACGGCAAGATCCCTTGGGCCACATGGAAAGCAGCCGAAGGCGATGACATCGACCAACCGGATGGCATCAATAATCAAGAGCTGCTGAAGGTGGTCGAAGCACAGCATGATCGCCCATTTTTCATCGGCTACGGCATTCACAAACCACACGACCCGTTCATTGCTCCGAAAAAATATTTTGAGTATTATCCCGAGGGTAGCACTCAACTTGCCAACGAACCAGCGGATCGATCCAAGCGGGTTAAAATGGCGATCCCTAATGATCACCAATTTGCTGATTTCACCGACACAGAACGCAGAGAATTTAAACGCGCTTATCAGGCGGGGGTGAGCTTTGCTGACGCTCAAGTTGGTAAGCTGATGGATCTGCTCGATGACTTAGAGCTTTGGGTTTCGACCATCGTTATAGTTATGGGAGATCATGGTTACCATCTTGGAGAACATGACTGGTGGAACAAAGTCACGGTATTCGAAGATGGGGCTCGAGCGCCCATGATGATCTGGGTTCCCGACGCTTTAGGCATGGGCCAGCCGACCGACAGCCTGGTGGAGTTTATCGACCTCTACCCGACTCTGACAGACTACGCAGGCCTCAAGGCACCCCACCACCTTTCTGGCATGAGCCTGCGCCCGATTTTAGACGATCCACTTTCGAGTGTAAAAGAAGCTGCATACACTCAAGTAACACGCGGTCCCAACGCAATGGGACGCAGTGTACGTACACCGCGCTGGCGATACACGGAGTGGGCACATGGCAAGCATGGCGTTGAACTCTATGATCACTTAAAGGACCCTGGCGAGTATTACAATCTGGGCGATAACCCTGAATACACCAATGTTGTTAGCCAGATGACAGAGCTTTTAGGACAAGGTTTTCTTACCAAATAGGACGATAGCGTGGAAAATTGTTGATCACTAGACTTTTCAAAGCTTTACAAAGTACTAAATAGATGAGGATTAAAGGGTTTGCATGTTAGGTTAGCCTTTTGTTTAACCAACATTATACTTATGCTGCAGAATGGTTCAAAACGTATTACATCGATTAAGGAAATCGCTAAATTAGCGGGCTATTCAATCGCGACTGTTTCTAACACTTTAAACGATAAAGGACGGATTCGGACAGAAGTTCGCCAACATATTTTAGATATTTGCCAAAAACACGGCTACATCCCCAATTCTGCCGGCAGAAATCTGCGCCGCCAGAAGAATGAGACGATTGGCCTAATGTTTTACCCCTCAAGTTCGGCGATTTTTCGTAATGTCTACTACGCGGAAATCATGGAGGCACTGGAATTTGAACTAGAGCGCGCTGGATACGACCTACTCTTATCTGGGCACGACAGCTCCATTGATCCTAACGTATCTCCACGGTTTCTGCGCCAAGGTAAAGTCGACGGAATCATTCTATTAGGTCGTTTCCCCCGCAAGCGAGTCGTAGATCTCAACGACTATGGCATCCCCTTAGTACAGCTAGATGGCTTTCGTGAATTATTAAAGGTCGATTATGTCACGTCTGACGGATACTCGGCCTCCGAACAGATCGTCGGTCACTTGGTCAAACTGAAGCACCGTCGCATAGCTTTTGTGGCTTTTAATCACGAGGATACCAACGCTAACCAACGTGAAGCGGGATTCCTTGCTGCGGTCGGGAAGCACCACCTATCCTTTGCCGAATGCAAAAACATACGGGATGTCGGCAACACCACAGAAGCGTATGAAATGATCAAGCTTATGCTTAAATCGGAAACCCCGCCGACGGCAATAGTCGCGGTTAATGATACCCTCGCGGTTGAATTGGTCGATCTGCTACAAAAAGATGGCTACTCAGTTCCGCAAGATGTGAGTGTCTTCGGATTTAACGATGACGCCGACAGTAAAAAGTCCAATCCGCAAATCTCGACCGTTCGTATTGACAAAATCAAGCTCGCGCAAACTGGTGCGAAAATGATTATCGATCGTATTGAAAATACCGACCTCCCTCATCAAAAAGCCTCACTTCCCACCGAGCTCATTCATCGTGATTCCGTGGCTATAGCCAAAAGCTAAGGCTGGACGCGTTCATGATTGATTGCTGATTTCCCGATTTCAACAGGGCTTAGCTGAAAAAATTAACAACGAGAATTAATATTTCCGGGAGCCTCAATTCCGCCAGTTATAATCTCATCGATTAAGTTTGTGGCCGCATTTTATTTTGCCACTCATCCGACATCTCGGAGACGTCCGTGTCGTCTTGGTAAAAGGTTTTGAGTTCATCTAGCTTCACCTTGTGCGCATCTATTAAATCAGAATATTCTGGGTTGCCGTACAGATTGTTAAGTTCCTTCGGATCGTTTTCCAAGTCATAGAATTCCCATTCTCCGAATTGGTAAAAGTTGATGAGTTTATAGCGTTCGCTGCGAACACCGTTTTGCCTCGGCACCATATGGATGCCAGGGTGCTCGAAGTAATGATAGTAGATGCTATCGCGCCAGTCGTCGACTGTTTCCCCTTTGAGTAAAGGCAGTAGCGAGCGGCCTTGCATATCGTCCGGAATAGAAACTCCCGCGATGTCGAGAAAAGTTTCCGCATAATCGAGGTTTTGAATCAACTCCTTCGCACGGGAACCGGGATCGATCACCCCCGGCCATTTTACAATGAATGGCATCATCAGAGACTCTTCATACATCCAGCGTTTGTCATACCAGCCGTGATCACCTAAATAAAAGCCCTGATCAGACGAATAAATCACAATAGTATTACTACTTAAATTTAGCTCTTCTACTTTCGCGACGAGTCGCCCCACACTTTCATCAACACCCTTGATGGTGCGCAGGTAGTTTTTAACATAGCGTTGATACTTCCAGCGCAGCAGGTCTTTGCCACTTAGATTTGCGGCATGGAAAGCGACATTCTTCGGCCCGTAGGCTTCGCGCCAGACACGCATTTGCTCGTCGCTCATGCGTTGCATGTTACGCCAACTTGAAGGATCTTCGCTTTTGCTTCGCTCGCCTCGCACAAAATCTGGGGTCAGATCGACAAACAAGTCATAGTTCAGATGCATATAGTCCTTAATCGTAACTTCCGCATGTTTTACCGGTGATGCGTTGTCCTCCCAATTGTCAAAGAGAGTCTCTGGTTCCGGCATTTCAATGTCATCGTAGACCCTAAGATGACGGGCTGCCGGCATCCAATTGCGATGGGGCGCCTTATGCTGAACCATTAGCATGAATGGCTTCTGCTCGTCTCGTTTGTTTTCGAGAAAGTCGACGGCCATGTCGGTCACGATGTCAGTGCAGTGTCCCTCAATGGTTATTTTACCATCTTTGGTCAAAAAATCGGGGTTATAGTAAAGACCCTGGCCAGGTAGTACGACCCACTCATCAAAGCCTTGCGGATCTCCGCTAAGGTGAGTCTTGCCAAAGACCGCGGTCTCATAGCCAGCAGCCTGCAATAATTTTGGGAAAGTTTGCTGGTTCCAGTCAAAACGGCTGCCGTTATCCCTAAAACCATTAATGTGGCTGTGCTTGCCGGTCTGGATCACTGCCCGGCTGGGACCACAAATCGAGTTGGTGCAAAAACTGTTCTCAAAAAGCATGCCCTGAGCCGCGAGTTTATCGATCTCTGGGGTGGGATTGACCGACTTCAGCCAGCCATTGTAAGCGCCGATTGCATTTGGGGCATGGTCATCCGTAAAAATAAAGACGATATTTGGACGCTGTTGATTCGCTTCGATAGGCAAACTGACCGTAATCAGAGCGAACAGAACCAATGGACGAATAAATCGCAATATACGCTGTGCTGTATTCGCTGAGCTGGAGTCGACTTCAAGCATTGTGGGCTGGGCTGGCATGTAATTGGTGGTTTAAAGGGAAAATATTCAGCAGAAAATGAAACGTTTAAATAAGCGTAGGGCCTTGTCAACTTACCAGTAGGCCTCGATGAATCTTTATTTGCGGCAAATTTGAGCAAGGCAGCTGCAAGAGACACATACAAATTACTGCCCAATTGTAAAATTTGCACTTGAGGATATAGTTAAACGTTTTAATCATGTGCGCAATGAAGCCTCATCCTTATTTTAAAAATCATGTACTCAGTGAAGGGAAATTATGGGTCGACGATGCGCATTGCTTTGTAAAAACCGGCAAGCCACTACGCGATTACTCCGACGCGGCAAGTATCCAACTTTTAATTGAAGATTTACCTACTATCGCTGCAAAAGGTTACAACAATTTAGCGCTTAACTGCTACTGGCACCACTTCAACCCATCGGGCGATGGCCAAATTGAAGTCTCGCTAGATCCCCTGCGAGAACTCATCAAAGCAATCCAAGCGCACGGTATGTATGCCAGTCTTTCGGTGGAAACCTACGGCGTCGGTGGTGGACAAATCCCCGCGGGTTTCTGGGAAAAGCACCCAGAAGGCCCTCTGGCAATCAACCACTTAGGAGAGCGCGTATCGGACACTGAATATGGCTACGGCAGCAAGGTGCCATCACTTTTTTCCAAAGTTTATCTGAACGCATCTCGTCTCTACATGACGAACCTCGTGGCAGCGCTGGGGGCTGAAAACTTTCTCTACTTTGAGACCACGGTTGAACCTCAGTTCATGGGTGAGCAGTGGCTCGATTACAGTAACGAAGCGAAGCGGGCCTACTCTGAATGGCTAGGCCAGAATACAGTGACTGAAGCCATGCCCTTTCCTGAGTCCCTGCCAGCCAGCGAGACATTCTGCAGATCTGGCGCATGGAATAGCTTTCGAGCTCAAGCGCTGGCCGACTGGATCAACAAAGACTCGCAGGCATTGAAGGCGGGTGCCCAAAATGCTGGGTTATGGATTGCTACCGATTATCTGGATGCCGAAGAGCACACCATGCCACAGCGCTGCGGTGACCCCCTCGAGTTGCTCCGCAATATGACCGAAGTCGACATCATTCAAGTCAACTGGACTTGGTGCAATATCGCCCGACAGCCCAACCAAAAAGCGTATGATCGAGTCCGTAAAGTCATGGCGGAACAGGAGCGTGACTGGGTGATCACTGAACACATGACGATTAATGGCTCCGATTACTTCGAAAGCGACATGCTAGGACTGATCGAAAATACGCTTAACAACGGCACACTGTTTGGATGGGAGTTCGTTGACATCGCAGCGGATCGCGACAGCGCAGCAACCAAGCCAAATGACGTATTGCCGGGCGACTTCAAACCTCAGCACTTTTCCGTTTATGATGCGGACTGGAACCCAAAACCCGCAATGGCTGCCTTTGAAGATAATTGGGCATACTGGATGGCAAAAGTGCAACAATCGCCGCGCGTGTCTGCAACAAGTTGAACGCTCATTTTCTTCATGGAATCCAAGAATATGAGAAATAAATTCATTTCCCCGCTCTTCGCCTCATTGGTACTTTGCTTTTCCGCCTGCGCCAGCGGGGACAAAAGCAGCAGCGCGGTTGTCGATGCGGCCCAAGGCTTGAGTGGTAAAGTATTTGCTGGTTATCAAGGCTGGTATCGCACTCCAACTGACGGCTCTGGTTTAGGCTGGGAGCACTATGAGACATACGACGAGGAATTCATACCCGGTGAAGCCGGCATTGATTTCTGGCCGGATATGAGCGAATTCGCTGAAACGGCAAAATACGCCACTTCCTTCAAACATAAGGACGGTAGCACTGCTTACGCTTTCACCTCACAGAGCGAGAACACGGTCGACCTTCACTTTAAATGGATGAAGGAATATGGGATCGACGGCATTTTCCTCCAACGCTTCGCACACGATGTACTGGAGGGCGGGCACCATCAGTGGGAGCTGCTGCAACCATCAAACAATAAGATGGCTGAATATGTGCAGCAAGGCGCTCAAGCACACGGGAGATCATATTCAATCATGTATGATCTTTCCAGCATACGGCATGGGGAAATGCCAATGGTGATGGATGATTGGCGTGGCCTCTGCGACCGCCTCGGCATCCTCAAAGACCCGAACTACTTGTATGAAAACGGCAAACCACTGGTCGCGATTTGGGGTGTGGGGTTCCGCAATCGTGCCTACACGATAGACGAAATCTCCATGCTCGTTGAATTCCTCAAAAATGACCCTGAATATGGCGGCTGCACGGTCATGCTAGGAGTGCCAACCCATTGGCGCACACTTGAGAGAGATGCAACCGACGATCCCAAGCTACATGATCTCATTCGCAGTGCTGATGTTTTATTGCCATGGACAGTTGGTCGCTTCGGTGGCGCCAAGACTGCGCTCAAGCGCGGCATCGACTACGTCACCCCCGACCAAGAATGGTGCGATGCGAATGGCGTGCATTACATGCCGCTGGCCTTCCCTGGCTTCAGTTGGGGTAACCGCTACAAGCACAAGAATGCGAAGTATGATCACATTCCACGTGAAGGCGGCCAGTTCCTCTGGAATCAAGCAATCGCTGCGAAACGCGCGGGCGCCGACACGCTCTATATCGCCATGTTCGACGAGATGGATGAAGGCACACAAATCTTCAAAACCACCAACGATGTGCCCGTCGGCGCGAGTCCGTTCTTAACTTACGAACCACACGAACCAGATTATTATCTTCGTCTGAGTGGTGCGGTCGGCCGCATGCTACGCAATGAGATACCCGCGACTGACACACTTCCTAAAGAGTTATAGCCGCATCTCATTACTAGGCCTCTAGCCATACCCTACGCCATCTAGTATCTTTCATTACACCCCATCTCTTACTATTCTATGACCTCACTCAACTTTATCGATAGTTCGATCATCGTCATCTATCTCATTATTACTATGGGGGTGGGTCTGATCATGACTCGCAAGGCTTCACAAAGCCTAGATAACTACTACCTCGGCGGACGCTCCCTACCCTGGTATATGCTAGGGATGGCAGGTATGGCTAACTGGTTCGACCTGACCGGCACCATGATCATCACCTCTTTCCTCTACATGCTCGGGCCGAAGGGGCTATTCATTGAGTTTCGTGGAGGCGCAGTGCTAATTCTCGCCTTCCTTATTTGCTACACTGGTAAGTGGCACCGCCGCTCTGGTTGTATGACGGGTGCCGAATGGATCGCATACCGCTTTGGCACGGGAACCGAAGCGAAGTGGATGCGTTTCTTCAAAGCCTTTATGACCGTCGTTGCGACCGTCGGTATGCTTGCTTACCTGATACGGGGAACGAGTCTGTTTGTCGGTATGTTTATCCCCATGTCCCCCGTGATGGTGACCGCAGGTATTGTCGCATTCTGCACACTTTACACCATGATGGCGGGCTTCTACGGAGTGGTACTGACAGACTTGGTGCAGGGCGCGATTGTCTTGATTGCCTGTGTGGTCGTCTCGGTGATTGCCTTCAACCTAGTTCCCAGCATGGATGCACTGGCCGAAGTCGCGCTGTCTGTGACGGGCAATTCTACTTGGACTTCGAGTATGCCAAAATGGCAAACGGAAATGCCCGCCGGGTATGAAATGTATCAAAGTCTGATTCTGTTCGCGGCATTTTACCTAATGCGCAATATCATAGGCGGCATGGGTACCGGCGATGAAAGCCGCTATTTCGGCGCGAAAAGCGACCGAGATTGCGCACTGCAGTCGATGCTTCAAGGCGTCACAGTTGCCTTCCGTTGGCCGATGATGATGGGCTTTGCGATCCTAGGACTGTTTCTAGTCGATCAACTCCTGCCGACAGGCAACAAGTCGATGGAGGCCACTGCAATTGTCAAAACCTATCACCCAGACATCGAGCAAGGTTTCTGGCACGAACTCACCACTGGTATCATTAATTCACCTGAAGCATACGACCCTGCGATGGTTCAAGGCCTCGAAAATACCCTTGGCGAAGAATGGCAAAAACGCCTACCGATTGTCGGCTATAATGGCTCTGTCAATCCGGAGCAAATCCTGCCTGCCGTGCTGTTAAATAGTATACCAACTGGACTGCGAGGGCTGCTGATTGTGGCCATGCTGGCAGCCATGATGTCGACCCTGACCGGTGAAGTGAACAAGACATCCGCGCAAGTGGTGAAAGATATTTATCAAAACAGCCTGCGCCCAAAAGCGAAGAATCGAGAACTGATCCTCGTCGCCTACATCTCTACTGCTGCGATTGTCGCAGGGTCGTTCTGGATGGGGATCTCCGCCAAAAGTATTAACAGCCTGTGGGGTTGGATTATCATGAGCCTGACAGCCGGTGGTCTCGCTCCTTACGTGCTGCGCCTCTACTGGTGGCGCTGTAATGCCTGGGGTCAAATCGGCGGCACTGTCCTAGGTGGAATTGGTGCTGTGACCCAGCGCATTATTGCCCCTGAAATGTCTGAGCTTTATCAATTCGGTCTCATGACAGGGCTCTCCTTCGCAGGCACGATCGGCTTCTCTTACATGACTGCACCAACACCGATGCCCATCTTGCGCAATTTCTATCGCACCACCCGCCCCTTCGGCTGGTGGGGTCCGTTAAAAGCGGATACTGAACCAGGCTTACTCAAAAAATGGCAGGCTGAACATCGAAACGATATTATATCCGTACCATTTGTGATGACGGCGCAAGTCACTATATTCCTGATGCCGATGCAGATTATGATTAAGTCCTACTCGGCCTTTTTTATGACCTTGCCGATCTTCATCTTCGCAGTGGTCGGCACCTATTGGTTCTGGTGGCGCAACCTACCCCCAAAGAACGACCCTGGCACCGACCGCGCTGACCCGCTCGCTCAGATTCACGAGTAAGTATCTTGCTTGAGCTCAAGCGTATGACCTAGCATCTCCACAGTAAATGCGAATGCTTATAGTCGTTGCATTTAGCTAGACCGACGTGTTCTGGCTAGAATCGTGTCGCTTGTGATCGATACCTATTAAGTGTAATCTTTAAGCGTTCGACCATTTCAGGATGATCTTGAAGCAGGTTCGTCGTTTCGGATGGATCTTCGTCTAAATTGTAGAGTGCAGGTTTGCTTTGCCCCTTGGTCGCATTTCTCATCGGCAGCGGAACACCGTTGGGGTAGCTGCTATCAATATATTTCCACTTCCCATCGATGATTGAATGTAAGCCTGCGACATTGCTGCAAATCATCGGCAAACGCGGCTCTTGAGATTCACCCACGAGGGTCGGAGCAAAACTGATACTATCCGGCGCATCTGCTACACTCGGTAACTGGCCGCTGACCGCTTCCACTAAAGTTGCATACATATCAACGATATTGACTGGCCGATTACTGATAGTGCCCGCGGTAACTTTACCATCCCAGCGAACGATTAGGGGCACGCGTAAGCCTCCTTCATAGATGGTATGCTTATCACCTTGGTTGATTCCATTCGGAGTCAACCCAGCGGCGATCGCGGTATTCTCAGGACGAGTTTTTGAATTGCCGGGAATATCGGCACCGTTATCGGCAGTAAAGATGATGATGGTATTGTCAGCAATCCCTTCATATTCGAGCGCTTCAATGAGTCGTCCAATCGATAGATCGACATCCTGAATAAAATCGCCATAGGCGCCACAACCACTCGAACCTCGCATTGCTTCAGAAGGCACGATCGGATGGTGCGTGGCTGGATGTGCGAAATAAAGAAAGAATGGCGCATCAGGATCACTGCGATGAGTTTGCTTGATCCAATCCACCGCTTTGTCCGTCAAATATTCAGACGCTTCTTCACGCTGACGCTGCGGCGCATCGAAACCCACGTATTGACCACCATAAAAACTCTTGGCATAGGCGCTGGTTTTCTGAGAGCGAAGGCCGTAAATAGCATCGTTTTCGATCCATACTCGGAGATTGTCGTCCAGATTTTGTGGCAGACCAAAATGGTAATCAAATCCTACATCGTTGGGACCAGGTGTCAGTTTCTCAGTATATTGAGTCGGCTTTTTATTCCCATAACCTAAGTGCCACTTACCAATCTGCGCAGTCGTGTAGCCCATCTTCTGAAAATACTTGGGCAGCGTCATGCGATTCGTGTCGACAACCATCGGATCAAATAGATTAACCACGCCAAAAGATAAGGCCGCGCGCCACGCATACTGCCCTGTCAAGAGCGCGTAGCGTGTCGGCGAACAAATCGAACCGGGCGCATTTGCTCGGTTAAACTTCAAGCCCTGATCAGCCAAACGATTCAAATGGGGCGTGCGCACCAGCTTCTTCGAGGCTCCGTAGGCATTCACATTGCCGACACCAAAGTCGTCGGCCATGATCAGCACGACATTCGGTTTAGCGATGGCTGTGATTGCGACAACAAGACTTAATGTGAGTATAATGAGATGCTTCATGGTGATTTGAGGTAAAAATTAACACCGAGAATATCACTGCCTCGCGGATGAATCATTAAAGTTGCTAACAACGCTCTTTGATTAAGCCAAGTAAGCTTTCAAAATCTTCGCTGTACTGACTGCACAGGCCGCGGGTTCCCGATTGATCTATATTCCCCCCGCCAATGCCCCAGGCTTGCATGCCTGCTAGACGTATAGAGGCAACGCCTGCGCCACTGTCTTCGATGCCAATCGCAGAATGGCGCTCCGTATAGCTGAGACCCAATCCCACACGGAAGGCCTCTGCATATAGCCAGGGGTGCGGCTTGGGAGAAAGCTCGCCTAGCGTACCAGCCTGCCCCTTGCGCAAGGCATGGCCCGCAGTAATAATCGTATCATAGAAATCGGCAGGGTCACCCATATTCAAAGTTTTGAAGGCATCGAGGATTTCAGGATAAGCTTTTTCGTAAAGCCCCGAGGTCACCAAGCCCAACTTGAGCCCCATCGCTTTTAATTCCAACAGAAAGTCTTTAATGCCTGGCGAGGGGCGGAATGCACCGGGCTTACCTTTACCATCTAAAATGAGCTGCATTTCACGGTGGGTGTGCTCAAAATAATACGTTCGTGCCACTTCAACCGATTTATCGGGGCAATATTTAGCCACGCAATATTGCAAATGCTCCGAAACTGAATGCCCAGAAACATAGGGTATATCGGCATCCTCTAATTCGAATTTACTATCACCCATCAGGCTCGCGACACTCAGCTGGATGATCCAAATCCAAAACTCCTCGCTGTGCACCGTCGTACCGTCCAAATCCATTAAGATTGCTTTCAGCGGCGCTTCCTCAGCGACTGAATCAACTGGATAATACGCGGGATACCCCATCGCAGAGTTAACCAATGACATGGTGTGATCTGCAAAACCTATAAATTCGACCTTACCATCACCCGTGCCAGCAATGGCGAGCACCCCACTCTCTCCGACCGTAAATCGCTTGTCAGAACTTTGCTTCAGTGAAATTAAACCTACTTGCTCAGCAGACAGCCCTAAATTTGGAAATGACATAGAATGTAGTTGATGTTTTACACTTTTGATAAAACGTTTTCGTATCAGCATACTTTTCAGTCAATCACTATTTAAATATATTAAAAAACTCACGACGCATGAGCAAACAGAAAACAAAGACCGCGATAGTCGTCGCACACACTCACTGGGATCGCGAATGGCGCTACCCCATCTGGAAAAACCGCTCCTTATTAATCGAATTCATGGATTGGCTGTTGGAGATTTTGGAAAATGATCCTAGTTACAGTGGTTTCCTGCTCGACGGACAAACGGTCTGTATCCAAGACTACCTCGAGATCAAGCCCGAGAACAAGGAGCGGATCGCCGCACAAGTGCAGGCGGGCAAACTCGCCATCGGCCCTTGGTATACTTTACCCGACCTTTTCCCGATTGCAGGCGAATGCCTGGTGCGAAACCTAAATAAGGGCATACGCTTCGCTAAAGACTTGGGCGGGCATAATCCAATCGCCTACCACACCTTTGGATGGGGGCAAACCGCCCAATTTCCGCAGATGTATCAAAGCCTAGGAATCGACTATGCCGTCGCGGCTAAAAAAGTTTCTAAGGAACGCGCCCCAAAGTGTGAGTTCATGTGGACTTCACCGGACGGCTCTGAACTGCTCACTTCACGCCTCGGCCACTTTACCCGCCAGAACGGCTACTTCTATCTGCACTTTCCGGTGCGCTTGAACAACATTTACGACGATAACCAATACGCATGGGAATGGGGTAAAACCGGTGTCGCCTATCATCGGGCTAACAGTGAAATCGCCCGCAACGACTACTTCCGTATCGACCGCGAGGACGGCTACTTCAAAGAAAACGTCAAGGATGCCGCACAACGTACCTGGGACAATATGGGCGAAACCTTGGTCGACGACTACCGCCTGTTGATGTGTGGCTGTGACTTCTCGACGCCCAATCCCTACCTACCCAAGATGATCGCCGACAGCAACGAAGCCATCGACGATATCGAATTCAAAATGGGCTCACTGCAGGAATACTTTACCGAGCTAGAAAAACGTATCGACCGCAGCCAAGTGCCCGTCGTCGAAGGCGAACTCCGTGATGGCGAACCATGCCTCGCCTCAGCCAATGCACTCGCAACCCGCATCCACATTAAACAACTCAACAAGCGTGCGGAAAACGTCATGATCCGTCGCACCGAGCCTCTCGCCGCCGCCCTCGCCGCTCTCGGTGGCGGTTTCCCTGAAGGCTTTTTTAAGCGAGGCTGGGAATACCTGCTAAAAGCCCATCCACACGACTCCATTAATGGCGTCACCCAAGATAAGACGGTCGACGACAACATCTATCGCCTAAATCAGGCCATCGAAATCAGCGAGACCATTTACGAGGATAGCATCGCGACTTTACTCAAGCGCCTAGACCTCTCAGCCTTCGATCAAGAAGACCAATTGCTACTGTTGCACAACTCACAGCCACGTCCTGTGAGCGAAGTGATTAAAATCGTCGTCGACACCCCACAGGAAAAAAGTGTGTGGGCGATCGGAGTAGAAGATACCGACGGCACCAAGCTGGGTGTCCAGCAAATCTCCCGCGACGAGCACATTCAGGCGGTCCACGACATTGAAGCGCGCCCTTGGCCTTTCTCGGTCGACCGCCATTTCGTCTATCTCGAAACAGGTGAAATTCCAGCCGGTGGCTATAAAGTGGTCAAAGTTACCCACGAGTCCAACTATTGGCGCGAGGAACAATGGTGGCCCGCAATGCGTAAGAGCGCGGGCGCTGACATCGGCGAGAGTGCCCACCGATTAGAAAACGAGTTTCTTAAGGTAGAGGTCAACCCCGATGGCACTTTCGACCTGACGGATAAAAACACCGGCCGGGTAATCAAAGATATGCATACCTTCGAAGACGAGGGAGATACCGGCGACTACTGGGCCTATTACGCCCCATACAACAACCAAACCATCAGTAGTCGCGGCTTCCATTCCCGCATTTGGCTTGAGGACAACGGCCCTCTCAGTGCCACCATCGGCATTGAAACAATCATGCAGATCCCGGCTAAGGCCGAGTATGATGAGGTTAAGTTCCAAGGCTATGGCAAACGCAGTCAGGACCTCGTTGATTTGAAAATTATTTCGAAGATCACTCTGAATAAAGGCGACAAGCATCTAAAGGTGAAGACCTCCATCGACAACAAAGCGAAGGATCACCGTGTTCGCCTATTGATTCCCACAGATGTTCAAGCCGAGTTCTCCGATGCCGCCGGACACTTTACCGTCGACCGCCGTGGTGCTGTGCATGAAAAAGATGCTGACGGCAAGTTCTACCCGGAAATGGCACTGCGCCCGATGGCTGAATTCTGCTCGGTCAGCGACGGCGACAAAGGCCTCTCCGTGCTAAACAATTGCCTGACCGAATTCCAGCTTATGCAAGATGAACGGGGCACCCTCGCGCTGACATTGCTTCGCGCCATCCGCAACCGTATCTGCACCGAGTCTCGCGTATCCTCCGAGTTCCCGGAAAAGCTTGGCAGCCAGATGTTACAAACGGTCGAATACGAGTATGCCATCTATCCCCATAAGGGCGATTGGATTGAAGGTAAAGTCTATGCCGAAGCCGACAAGCTGAACGCGAAGGTTGAGCCAGTGCAAATTTCGATGAATAAGGGCGGCGACCTGCCGATTGCCGCTTCACACTATGCCATCGATAACGACGCCGTAGTCATGACCGCTTTCAAGAAAGCCGAAGACCGCGAGTCCATTATTCTGCGTCTGCACAACCCGACCAACGAGGATCAAACGGTGGCTATTTCTACAGGCCTTCCTTTTAAACAGGCATGGCTCAACAATCTCAACGAGGAGCGCGGCGAGGCACTAGAATTTGCGGATGGGGCGCTACCGCTATCGGTTCCGCCTGGCAAAATTATCACCATTGAACTGGAATAATAAGGCCATCCCATGACCTAACTCCATTAGCCTTCTTGCTAACGCTTCGAAACGTAAGCTTACTCAAAAGCTTTGTTCGACTCAAAAAAATAAAAATATGGAAGAGAATAAATTTAATTCAAAAGGGATGCTAATCGGTATATGGTTACCATTTTTATTCTGCCTAATATTAGGCGGGATTGATATGCTCTATTACCCACTTAATGTGGATTCATCAAGAGCCCTAACCTACATAACAATGTCAAATCCATTTATTTTTGTATGCTGTATGTTTATGTCATTTAGAACAAAAATCATAGCACAAGATGATAAGATCAAAGAACTAGAAGACAAAATAAAACAAATAGTTTGATCAATCATTCGAAGAAGAAAAGTCCGAAGGGAATCGAATTGGAAGAATTGAACTCTACGACAAGTTGATGGATGTCGAATGAACCAATCACGAACAACGAGTTTAGAACCATTCGTACTGAGCAATGTCGCTATCGTGGCATCGCTCATACTCTACGTTATTTTTGCAGCTTTATCTCAGGCTTCTGGAGAGCGTCCGAATATCATCATCCTACTAACCGATGACCAAGGTTACGGCGATCTCGGACACCATGGAAATACCGATATAAAAACGCCCAATATTGACTGGTTTGCACAAGAGAGCGTCGTTTTCGAGCGTTTTTATGTGAGCCCCGTCTGTGCACCTACCCGTGCGAGTCTCCTAACTGGACGCTACAACTACCGAACAGGAGTGACGGATACATGGAAAGGCGGTGCTACCATGCATCAGGACGAATATACGCTGGCCGAGGCTCTCAGCGCCGCGGGCTATGTAACCGGTCTCTTCGGCAAGTGGCATCTGGGCGACAACTATCCCTACCGACCGCAGGACCAAGGTTTCAAAAAAGTCCTGATGCACCCCGGCGGAGGTATCGGTCAGCCCTCCGACGTTCCCGGCAATAGCTATTTCGATCCGACTCTATTGGAAGATGGTGTTCAGGTAAAGTTCTCCGGCTATTGTATGGATGTTTATACTGATGCCGCGCTGGAATTCATTGAAGCCAACAAGGAGTCACCCTTCTTCGTTTATTTAGCGACCAACACACCTCACACACCACTTCAGGTTCCGGAGACTTACCAAGCGCCTTATCTGGCAGCAGGACTGCCGGAAAAGACCAGCAAAATCTACGGGATGATCTCCAACATTGACCACAACTTTAAGCGTGTCCTCGACAAGTTGGACGCCCTGTCACTGAGCAATAACACCATCGTTATTTTCATGAGCGACAACGGGCCCAAAATTTTCTCAGCGAGACGCCATCGCGCAGGGCTGCGGGGCGAAAAAACCGATGTTTATGAAGGCGGCATCCGTAGCCCATTGTTCATGCGCTGGCCGGAACGTTTTAAACAAAGCCAGATCATTGACATAAAAGCTTCCCACATTGACATCATGCCCACGGTCTTGGCCGCAACCCGACACCAATATGCACTGCCCGCCGCGTTCGACGGCCGTAATCTGTTGCCACTGATAGAGGATGCTGGTGCGACTTGGGCTGAACGCACACTCTATTTTCAGTGGCATCGAGGATACGATCCGAACAAGTTTCAAAACTTCACTGCGATCGGATCTCGCTATAAATTACTTCAAGCGAGCAATAAATTTGATAAAACACAGAAGCCCGTCTTCGAACTCTACGACTTAGACCAGGACCCGGGAGAATCCCGTAATATTGCGGCGACCCAGCCGAAAATTACCGAATATATGCGAGCCGAATATCTTGATTGGCTGAACGATGTCAGCAACTCACGAGGATACCCCGAAATGCCTGCCTGGGTGGGTTCGCCGAGGGAAAATCCAACGCTACTTACCCATCAAGATCGACGGGGCACCGGCAGCTGGGGCAATGATAGCTACCACTCGGATAATTACTGGCCAATCCGCATCCTTCACCAAGGTACTTACCGCATCTTGCTGGATCTCTATGCTCCTATTCGAACTTCGGGTATCGCAACGATTAAAATCGGGGACAAGCTCTTTGATAAAGCCACACGCAAAGGAGACACTACAGTTAAATTCGAAAGCATCTTTCTTGAAAAGCAAGATGCCAGGCTTTCGGCTTGGGTCGATACCAACAATCAGAAGAAAGGGCCACGGTTTGTGGAGATTGAACATTTAGATAATACCCGAAACCATAATTAACCGTATGTTTAACTTCGGGTGGTGAATTTATCCGTGCGAAACTACGTATTCGTCTAAATAGCCACTCTCAGCAAGATGAGAGACTAACTCCCAACTAAAGGTTAAACCTTATCCTCGTCCCAGGTCGGCATTGCGCCAACCAATCGATATCTGCTTCTCGTAGAATCGCAATTTTCGCATACCCACCAACCGTCGGGCCGTCGACCATCGTCACAATCGGCAGGCCATTCCCTGGAACTTGAAAGCTCCCCGGGAGCACTGGCTCGCTACGAATTGAATCCGGCACATCAAGCGCTGGTCCTTCTAGACGAAAGCCAGTCCGATCCGAACGCGGCGACACCGTCCACTCTGCTGACGCCAATTGCGCACGTGCCCGCTCTGAAAAAAGCTCAAACTGTGGCCCCGGCAATAACTCGAACTCCATCGGCCTTGAAAAGTCGCGTTGTAATTCAGCAACGAGCACGCGGCGCCCAACTTGTTCATACCCAAACGAAGCAGCTGATGTCAGTGCAGACAATTGAACTCCACGCTCTAAGGGCTGGCCCAATCCATTACGTGCATCGACCGACGCACTGCCGAACCATCGATCTACATCAAATCCTCCCGGCACTGCAACGTAAGCCCACAAGCCTGCTCGATTCATCGGAAACGCTAGCACCGTACCGGCAACAACTTTCCTCGCGGTCCACGCAGCTATCGCACAACCTAAATCAGCACCCGCTACAGCAATCCAAGTATCTTCTAGCACTCGAAGCTTCACACCTTGCATTAAAACTTCCAGCACAGGTGCATCTGCACGGTTACCAAGTAATCGATTCGCCGCAGCAGCCGAGCTACGATCCATCACTCCGCCCGGAGGCACGCCAAACCGGCGCCAACCAGGGCGACCGTAATCTTGAACCGAAAGCCCAACCCCCGTGGATATAATTTCAATCACAGCCATACTAGATCACAACAAATTTAACAGTATCCCCAGCGGCCAGCGCAAAAACCTCGCGTGCATCACTCACGGTGCCACGCGCCTTTTCAGCTTGAAATAACGGAAAATCAGTGCGGCCCAACAAGTGCCACCCTCCAGGACTGGCTACCGAATAAATCCCCGCATGGCTGCCACCAATGGCAACAGACCCAGGCTCGATTTGATCACGCGGTGAAGCCTTGCGCATCAAGTGCAAACGTTCATCCAGCCCATCCAAATAGGGAAACCCCGGCGTGAACCCTATCATCCGCACTCGGTACTCGGGAGCCGAATGAATCGCAACGACCTCCGCTTCACTCAAACCAGTCGCGACTGCCACCATTGCTAGATCTGGGCCATCATAGCGGACAGGAACTTCGATCCGTCGCGAATACTTTGAACTGTCCAGTATTTCACTCTGCAAACCAGACAGCCATTCATACAACACGCATTCAGATCTAGGCCGCTGAAACAGTACCAACAGATTGTCAGCACCTATGACGTATTCATCAAAACCATCCGGTGGAGTCATTGACAACGCTTGCTCGATTGCCAAACGCTTCGATTCGCTCAACTGATCCAGCAAATAACCGCGCTCTCCATACGGTCGAATACGCGCGCCCTGAAACGAACTGTTAGTAGTTTGTTGAGCCATCAACTACCGACCATAATGGCCGCAGCTCAAAACGGAATCGAAATCGATTACCAGCCGTTTTTTGTAGATGGCACAGCCATTCGCGACCACCCATTAATACATGAGCACTCGGCCATCGCCGACTACTTCTGAATCGGTCGAAAAAAGACCGCTTTAGTGTTATTATCCAAGCGCACATCGTCCAGCGGCTCTTCCGACACGACCCGAGCAGCAATGTTCAAGCTGTCTGCGGAGTCAATCGAAGGCACCTGAGTATAAACTTTTCGAGTTGTCGTTTGCCCAGGACCAAGTGTGCCGATGGTGAAATCGACTGGCTCTCCTTTGCCGACAATAACCGTCAACGTGGAAGACGTCAGCCAAGACGTGCCACGATTTTGCACGATTACCTCGACCGGCATCGTGGTGCCGGGTAACGCATTAGCAGGCAAGTATATTTCAGCGAGCGCCACATCCAGAATCGTGGAAGTCTCACGCTCGCGTAATCGATCCCAATTGACCACACCAGCGCCATAGACTGGATCAACACCTGGTGCACCTGCCTCGTCGAGAGTGCGCCTCATTAAATCGACCACTTCCGTGTGACTACACTCAGTCTCCGACGAAAGGATCGAAGCCAATGTGCCAGTCACAAATGGAGCGGCAGCGGATGTACCGGAAAACAACATCGTCCCACCATTTTCTTTGGCAGTCAGCACACCGACGCCTGGCGCCGCGAAATCAATCGAACTAGATTGATTCGGAAAGAGCGCCTGACGCCCAACCCTATCCACGGCAGTCACCGAAAGCACCTGCGGATATGCGGCAGGATATGGCATCTGCGTGTAACCATCGTTCCCAGCGGCAGCGACCATGATCACGTCATGATCTTCTGCATAACGAATCGCCTCGCGCATAAGCTGCGTATCTTGATACACGCCCAGGCTCATATTCAGCACATCGACCCCGAGATCCACCGCCTGAACGATGCCCTCAGCTACATGAAAGCTATTGCCCATTCCCTCATCATCTAACACTCGAACCACAAATAGTTCTGCTGCAGGCGCAATCCCCTCTGAACCTGCTATGATCGAAGCCACGGCAGTTCCATGTGCCGCACCAGGTCCAGCTACACCGCCACCAGCCAAATCAATGTGCACAATATAAACATCATCAAATTGAGGATGTGTTTCGATGCCTGAATCTAGAATCCCAACCAGTACCCCCGAACCATCACCTTCAACTGGACCGCCGACAATAGATCGAGCGGACTCACCAAATGCACGCAACTGCGCGTACTGCTCTGGCGCGACTGCAACTGGCGGTAACGGGCGCTGAACACGATACGAAAAACTCCCCTCGCCGCCATAGAATCCGGGACTCGGTCCTGACATCGCATCTTTACCAATGCGCACGACCAACAACTCATCGATCTGCCCGATTGGAGCCAGACCTGCCTGAATCAATGCTCTCAAATACTCCTGATAATCTTTGCGATTGGTAAAATGCACCACCATCTCGCCCGGAATCGCATGCTCAGGAAAAACGATGGCTAGAGTGGCAGGTATTTCATCAGGAGCCTCTGGGAAATTAATCACCACCTCGCCGGCAGACGTATCTGTAGTGATGCCTTTCTCATCGGCACCACTCTGCCATTTTGATACGGACAGTCCAATCCATGCACCGAAGATAATCAGGGCCCACAAAATCAAGAATCCACGCGCATCTTTCATAACACTATTTAATTAACTCAAAAAACGATAAAAAGCTACAACATCCGCGGATCAAGCAGCCAACTCAACTGACACGGCCCTACTTCACCAAAATTCGGAATTGGGGCGACCGCCAAGCAAGCCATATTACAGGTGTTAAAGTTGGTCCGGGTGCGCCCGCTCTCGGCACTCAGAAGCAGCGAAGCTAAAATCGAAATATTGGGATTATGCCCAACCACGAGCACATCTCGCTCTAACTCTAATAACCCTTCAGCCACCGACGCTGGATTCATGTCAGGCTCCAAGTATGCCTCGTCTCGGCGCTGTTCAAGCCTGTCTCCCCAGGCATTCAAAAGAATTGCTGAGGTCTCCTGAGCCCGGCGATACGGACTACACCATAAGACTGCAGGCTGAGGCGACCCCTTAAAGCGCAAAAACTGACCCAACCGCTGGGCATCACCTCGCCCTTTCGTACTGAGAATCCGTTGACTATCTGGGTAGCTCGACTCGGCTTCAGCATGGCGCAAAAGATAAATATTCATATAAACATGACCTATAACGTCTTTGTGCTGACCTGCAAGAATCACTCATCATCAAGCTCAACTTATTTTCTGCTTCCAATTTTCTCAAATCACTTTTTTCAGTGTTATTTTTTAATTTCGATATTAAAACGATCATGAGAATATTCGGTTACAGTATTAAAAATTCACTCAGCACCATTATTCTCGAGACAACCCATTGTGTTGGACTGCAGCATTGATCGCTCATAGTGGCGAAAAAAAGCGCCACCCGATCAATCGGACGACGCTTCTTATCAAACAAAAACAATGTTACTACTTACTAAGATTATATATAGGCTTAGACGTAATTAAGTATCCAGCGTCCAAAAAAAGATTTGAGCGATTTCATTTTTTCGACAAAAAACCCCCGTCTTGCGACGCGGGCTTTGCATTAGAAGTTATGGCAGTCTTACAACGCGGCGAGTGCGGCGTTAAAGGACGCGCTCGGACGCATGGCTGCTTGAGCCTTAGCCAAGTCCGGGCGGAAGTAACCACCGATGTCCATCGCCACGCCTTGCACCGCGGTTAACTCGTCGACGATCTTTGCTTCGTTCGAACTCAGTGCATCAGCAAGAGGTGCGAAACGTGCCTTCAACTCTACATCCTTATCTTGGGACGCGAGTGCCTGCGCCCAGTATAGTGCCAGGTAGAAGTGACTGCCACGGTTGTCGAGTTCGTTGACCTTGCGAGACGGCGACTTGTTCTCTTTAAGGAACTTGGTATTAGCCACGTCGAGTGTATCGGCGAGTGTTTGAGCCTTACCATTATTAAACACAGCCGCGAGATGCTCAAGCGAAACGCCGAGCGCGAGGAACTCGCCAAGAGAATCCCATCGTAAATGGTTTTCCTTCTCGAACTGCTGTACGTGTTTTGGAGCGGATCCACCAGCTCCTGTTTCGAACAGGCCGCCACCATTCATTAATGGAACGATGGAGAGCATCTTGGCACTGGTGCCAAGCTCAAGAATTGGAAACAAATCAGTCAGGTAATCGCGCAATACATTACCAGTGACGGAAATCGTGTCTTCCCCATCCTTAGCGCGTTGCAGTGTTAGCTCAGTGGCGGCGACTGGGGCGAGAATGCGAATATCAAGACCTGCAGTATCGTGATCCTTTAGGTAAACGGTCACCTTCTCAATCAGTTGCGCGTCATGCGCACGGTTAGCATCGAGCCAAAAAATTGCAGGAGTGCTAGTCGCGCGAGCGCGTGAGACAGCGAGTTTCACCCAATCACGAATCGGAGCATCCTTCACTTGGCAAGCGCGCCAGATGTCGCCCTGCTCAACTGCGTGCTCAAGTAACACCTTGCCATCCGCATCTGTGATACGAACAATGCCAGCTGCTGGGATTTCAAATGTCTTATCATGCGATCCATACTCCTCGGCCTTTTGAGCCATGAGTCCAACATTTGGCACGGTGCCCATTGTGGTTGGGTCGAACGCGCCGTTCTTCTTGCAGAATTCAACCGTAGTCGCATAGACGCCGGCATAGCAGCGATCAGGGATGACGAAGTTGGTGTCTTGCAATGATCCTGCGAGGTTCCACATCTGACCTGAGGTGCGAATCGCTGCTGGCATGGACGCGTCGATGATCACGTCACTCGGAACATGAAGATTGGTGATGCCCTTGTCGGAATCGACCATCGCTATGTCAGGAGCCGAGGCGTACACCGCAGCGATATCCGCTTCGATTTCGGTTTTCTTGTCAGCCGGCAGTGATTCGATCTTCGCATACAAATCGCCGAAACCATTTTTCACATCCACACCGAGTTCGGCGATGAGAGCTGCATGTTTGTCGAATACATCCTTAAAGAACACACTGACGGCGTGGCCGAAAATGATCGGGTCCGAGACTTTCATCATGGTCGCCTTCATGTGCAGCGAGAACAAGATGCCCGCAGCCTTCGAAGCAGCGATCTCGCCAGCGAGGAAGTCACGCAGTGCCTGAGCACTCATAAAAGTCGAATCGAGCACTTCACCTGCAAGGAGAGCGAGGCCGTCCTTGAGCACGGTTGCACTGCCATCCGCTGCGATTAATTCGATCTTAGCAGTGGTCGCGGCAGGGATAGTGACTGACTTCTCATTACCAAAGAAATCACCGGCAGTCATGCTCGCGACAGTGGACTTGGAATCCGCGCTCCATGCCCCCATACGGTGTGGGTTATCCTTAGCGTATTGCTTCACGGCACCAGCGGCGCGGCGGTCGGAATTCCCTTCACGTAGAACTGGATTCACCGCACTCCCCTTGATCTTGTCGTAGGTCGCTTTAACAGCCTTCTCTTCGTCGGTCGTTGCCACTTCTGGATATTTTGGAAGTGCGTAGCCTTTTGCCTGTAGCTCAGCAATCGCCGCATTCATTTGCGGCACCGAAGCTGAAATGTTTGGCAGCTTAATGATATTTGCATCGGGCGCCTTCGCGAGGTCACCCAGTTCAGCCAAGTCATCGGAGACGCGTTGCGCTGCAGTCAATGCGTCTGGGAAGTTTGCGAGGATACGACCCGACAGGGAAATATCACGAGTTTCAACCGCCACACCAGCGGCACTGGTATAGGCTTCAATAATCGGCAGCAACGAATGCGTGGCAAGAGCCGGCGCTTCGTCAGTGATGGTGTAAATGATTTTAGCTTTATCGCTCATAATGAGATGTTCTTCTGGTTTTTAAAAAATAAACAAATCCGCCTCAAAAAAAGACAGGAAAAAAGGCGGACAGTTTCGTCCGCCTTTCAGTTAGCCCAGTTTCGCGCAGAAACGGGCAAGGCGTTCGAGCCCCTTATCGATGACATCGTCTGAAGTCGCATAACTGAGGCGGATGTAGCCGTCGGCTCCAAATGCACTACCAGGAACCACTGCCACCTTCTCCTCTTCGAGAATACGTGCCGCAAATTCGCTATCTGTTAAACCAAGCTTCTCGATATTTGGGAAAAGATAAAACGCACCTTGCGCACGCGCGCACTCGACGCCAGGGATTGCACGTAGGCCCTCAAGAAGGCGTAAACGACGCACATCAAAGACTTCCAGCATGCCGTTGACCGCTGCCATCGACTTGTCCCAGTTCTGCATCGCAGCCAATGCACCGTATTGTGCAAACGTGGTGGCATTCGAGCTGGTCTGACTCTGCAGGTTCGCGACCGCCTTCGCAATGTGCAAGGGAGCCATCAATGTGCCGAGGCGCCAGCCTGTCATTGAAAAAGTCTTACTAAAGCCAGCGACTGTGATCACTAAGTCCGCAGCTTCCTTAGAGAAGGATGCTGGGCTGACATGCGTTACACCATCGTACAAGAGGTACTCGTAGATCTCGTCGGACATAATGTAGATGCCTGCTTCAACCGCTACATCAGTGAGGGCTTGAAGCTCTTCGGGTGAATAAATCGCACCAGTCGGATTAGACGGGCTGTTAATGATCACCATACGAGTCTTCGGCGTAATGGCCGTGCGCAATTGCTCTGGCGTGATCTTAAAACCACTGTCAATACCAGCAAAGACCGTCTTAGGCACACCACCAGCGAGTTTCACCATTTCAGGATAACTCACCCAATACGGCGCAGGGATGATGACTTCGTCGCCTGGGCTCACCACGGCCAGAATCGCGAGGTAACAGGAATACTTACCCCCGGGGCTGACCACGATTTGAGCGGCAGTCACACCTTCGACGCCGTTGTTACTACGATAATGCGCGGCCAACGCCTCGCGTAGCGCTGGAATACCGGGTGCGGGCGCATATTTGGTCTTCCCTTCCCGAATTGCCTGAATACAGGCTTCTTTAATAAACTCCGGAGTATCGAAATCCGGTTCACCGGCACCAAAGCCGCAGACGTCTTCGCCAGCTGCTTTGAGCTCTTTTGCTTTAGAATCAACCGCCAGCGTTGGCGACGGAGCGATGTTGCTGGCCCAGGAGGAAAGTTTTGCTTGGTTAGTCATGACAAAAAAAATGCGCTCTCGGCACGTTTGCACGGGTAGCAACGTATCGAGAGCGCAGAATCAAAACCTCTGCCTAAGCAAAAGCAAGCCTAGCCTAATATTCTAGGAAAAACGCGATTACTTCTTCTTCGCCTTTTTCTTGGCAGATTTCTTCTTAGGAGCCGCTTTTTTGACAGCCTTCTTCTTCACAGCCTTCTTCTTAGGAGCTGCTTTTTTGACTGCCTTCTTTTTCACAGCTTTTTTAGGAGCTGCTTTTTTGACAGCCTTCTTTTTAACAGCTTTTTTCTTCACAGCCTTCTTCTTAGGAGCTGCTTTTTTGACTGCCTTCTTCTTTACAGCTTTCTTCTTAGGAGCTGCTTTTTTGACAGTCTTCTTCTTCACAGCCTTCTTCTTAGGAGCTGCTTTTTTGACTGCCTTCTTCTTCACAGCTTTCTTCTTAGGAGCCGCTTTTTTGACAGCCTTCTTCTTCACAGCTTTTTTAGGAGCTGCTTTTTTAACAGTCTTTTTCTTCACAGCCTTCTTCTTAGGAGCTGCCTTTTTAACTGCCTTCTTCTTCACAGCTTTTTTAGGAGCTGCCTTTTTAACAGTCTTTTTCTTCACAGCCTTCTTCTTAGGAGCTGCTTTTTTAACAGTCTTTTTCTTCACAGCTTTTTTAGGAGCTGCTTTTTTGACAGTCTTTTTCTTCACAGCCTTTTTAGGAGCTGCTTTTTTGACAGTCTTTTTCTTCACAGCTTTTTTAGGAGCTGCTTTTTTGACTGCCTTCTTTTTAACAGCCTTTTTGGCTGGAGCTTTTTTAGCGATTTTCTTGGTCGCTTTCTTAGTCGTTGTTTTTTTCTTAGGCATAGTTTGTTGGGGGTTAAAATCCGATAATTCGGCTGGTAGAGACTCGAGCGCTGCTCGCAACAATTCACCCACGCTCACCTTCTTCTGTTTGCTCAAGCGGGTAAGTCGCTGACGAAGCTCTGAAGATAAACGTACGGAGATCTGGCGATGAGGAGATATTTTCAGATTAATATCTGAAGAATCAAAAACACTCACGGCATAGCGAACAACTTCGCTAAGTGAGCGTGCTCCGACTTTCTTTTGTAGCTGCTTGAGCTTATCAAGCAGTTCTTGTTGGAGGTCGAAAGTTAAGGGACTAGTAGTTCCGCTACTCATAATTGCGTCGCATGCGACACGAGCGAAAATGCAAAGTGTAACAACAATGTCAATACAATAGATTTATAGAAATATCCTCGTAAAAAATTAGTCACATTAAACTTACAGCACATCAAAAAGTGCCGCAGAAATCTCTGGGACATTCGTGTCACATTCGCGATTAAAAACCGCGGCATCGAAAATTAAACCAACGCTTGCTTCCTTAACTTTAAAACCAGTGGAGCCTTGGACTTTACCACGGTCGACATCAGACAATACGATTTCTTTTACAATATACTGACCCTGCACTTTCTGAAAGCTTCTTAGCGTGAACTCCGAACGTGGCTCACCATCCACACCAAAAACTTTAACTCCAAGTAACCCATAATACATATCGTCTAAAGCGATCTGCACGCCCGAGATTCCATGCCGAGCAGACAATGAGCCTTGAGGTGGCTTCATAAGAAAACGCTGCCCAATGCGGCTCAAGATATTCGCGGGCCCCTTATATGTATAGTCATCCCAATAGATGAATGGCATTTGCAAATCAAAGGGGGTATAAATCACACCATCAAAGATAGGCTCAAACAACGCCCCATCTTCAATGCGCGCAAATGGTGCGTCAGCGCCATGACGTATCCATACTTCAGGCGAAATCCCGTTTTGCACAATCAAATCAATTGGAGAAACCTCAACGGTCTCACCCCGCTTCACCGGTTCTGGATATAATTGAAACCGGCTGACAGGTCCACGCTCATTCCAAGAACCAAACATGACGCCATTATATCTGACAGTTCTACTGCTCCCTCTCGGTTTATGCTCTAACTGAAACTTAAAACAAAAATCACCATTCAAGCGTTGCGCTCGAAAAGACGCGATGCGCTTGGCTCCCTCCTCTGCATCAATCTTCTCCATAATGGATGGTCGCGGTGCACTATCTCCAGCTCGCTGGGCATGAGAGACACTAGGCAACCAGGCATAGAAAAGGCCAGCTGCGGTAAAACCGAGAACAGCTGACCTTCGTCTAAAGGAAATTTTAGGTGTCTTGATGGAATGCATTAATTTGAAGTTGGCACAGTCTCAGTCGTCGACGCCTCTGCGTCAACAGCTGGAGTAACCACTTCAACAGACTCGACCATCGTTTCAATTGCTCCCGCTGCGTCTTCGACGACAGCAACAACATCTTCAACCACAGCGCCACCCGTACCCTCAACGGCAGACTCTTCATTCTCAGCTACAACAGACTCAGTGGCCGGGGCCAGCTCTTCAGCGCTAATTAATTCACCCGCACTGACGATCTGTGTACGATTGGAAGCCTCAGATTGATACATAAGAAACAAGCCCAATGCCACTAAGAAGAAAGCAATAATACCATAAATAGTGCCCTTAATCAGTATACTGCTGGTATCCGAACCAAATGCCGACTCAGCTGCACCACCTCCAAGCGCCGCTCCCATACCTCCGCTCTGGCTAGTGCGTTGCATCAAGACCAGCAAGATGACGAAAGCAGAAATAAGAATAAGAACTAGAGTGAGAAGGCTAATGAATAATGCGCTCATAAAATATCGCGGATGGGAATTAGAAAAGCTTGCTAAATTGCGCAGTGAGCACCCGAGTTCAAGCGATAAATTCAACAGAAACGGCTCTAGAGCCAGAAAAAGCCACTGGATCTGATGGCGTCTCCTTATATAATTGATAAAATTCGCTTTGACAGTCGCCCCTGACTGCATTTTCTGATGCGCACAAATGGAAAACGTACCTTACCAAAAACTACTCACTAAAGGCCACATTGCTCTTGGAGCGATCCTCACTCTTGGAGTCTTCATCCTAATGTCGTTTCTATTGCGCCCATTTACTTTCTCAACTGACCCTACAGTTGCACAGCTACAGGCTTGCTTCACCGCGATCCCGATCAGTGCAACCTTCTGGCTTGCGTGCCACATGTTTATGCTCGTCTTGGTCGATCAGCGTAAGCGCAACAAAGAAGGTAAGTAGATTAAGCTCTAGATAATTTTCAGACAAGGCCGCATCCTGCACACAGAATGTGGCCTTTTTTATGTGCCTGCGCTGGCGCAATACCAGAGAAGGCACTTATTTGAGACTCTACCAAAGGCGGCAGTCAGCAGACCTAGCGGCGAGCATGAGAAATCGAATCACCAGGAGGGACGACCTCCGCGTCGTCCGCATTGCCTCTGAACTTACCGGTTGCCGTCACCACGGAGCCGTGGCCTTGCCCATCTTAGGAGGCGGCCATGTAATGCTCTAAGTGGGCGGCTCCTCGACAATGCGGGACAGAGCGATTATTCCTCGGCCTCAAGCTCTGCTAATTCAGCTGCACGGCGTTTCTTCTCAATATGCGTACCGACCAAAATAGCCAGTTCGTAGAGTCCATATAGAATCCCTGTCGTCAGCGGCAAAGATAAAAAGTCACCTCCAGGAGTTAGCAGCGCCGCAAAGATCATCGTCCCGACGAAAACCGCCCGACGAATCGCCTTCAGCTTCTCAACCGCTAACACTTGTATGAAGATTAAGATTACTATAATTAGCGGAAACTGAAAGATCGCGCCCGTCGCCAAGGAAAACCAGACGACCATGCTATAATATTCCGACGCGGCCAACAGCACCTGAAAGCCCATCACTTGGTTGAACTTAACTGAGAAAGCCAACGTAAGCGGTAGAATCCCATAAAATGCGACCGCCACCCCTGAAAGGAATAAGACAAATGCAGCGAAACAAGCGGAACGCACCACTTTACGCTCTCGATCCGTCAACCCCGGAGCAATGAAGCACGCCATAAAATACAGAACAAAAGGCATCGACAGCACTAAGCCCCCTAACAACGCAATCTGAATAAAAACCGAAAAGACACCCATCGGCTTATACGTAATCAATTTCTCTCCGACCAATTCTGCCGACCCATAAGCCTCAATCAAAGGCATCTGTAGAAATGCACCAACGTAAGGCATTAAACAACCAACGATGACTACACCGAGAAGAAACGCTAAAATACTACGGCCGACCGTCCAACGGAAATCCTCCAGATGCTCCAAGAAGGACATTCCGCTCTCTTCCGAATCTGGCTCTAACTCATCATCCCAATTAAACTCATCTTCGCCACTGTTTGAAAACTCATCTTCGCCACTGTTTGAAAACTCGTCTTCGTCACTGTTTGGATATTCCGTCATAGATATAACATACTTTTGAATAACACCACAGTGTAACCGCAACACTGAAAATGCGCCGAATAAATAAATCACTCAATCAGACCGATGGCTCGGCTTCTAATCCATTGACAGACATGGCGAAATTCATTTGCTACACGATTTCCGCCTGCTGAGAAGATTCAAAAATGAATTATCTCAGCAATCAACTCGATCCAAATTAGGTCGTTTCTTATGCCAGCTAAAAAAGCAAAAAAAGTCACAAAAAAAGTAGCCAAGCGCACAGTCGCGAAGGCAATTAAATACAGCTACGACTTCGGTCAAAAAACTGATGGTAGCTCCAAACTCAGGGAACTTCTGGGTGGTAAGGGTGCCAATCTCGCTGAGATGGCCCGCATTGGTCTGCCTGTGCCGCCAGGCTTCACAATCACCACCGAGGTCTGCTCTTACTTTTACGACAACGGTCGCAAATATCCTAAGACACTCGCAGCTGAAGTGAAAGCTTCGGTTGCTGTGATCGAAAAGGAAGTTGGCAAAAAGCTCGGCGCGGAAAAGAACCCGCTCCTTCTCTCCGTTCGCTCCGGCGCTCGCGAGTCCATGCCTGGCATGATGGATACCATTCTGAACCTTGGTCTCAACGACAAGACAGTTAAGGCACTCGCTAAAGAATCTGGCAACCCAGCATTCGCTTACGATTGCTATCGTCGCTTCATCCAAATGTATGGCGATGTCGTCATGGGCGTTCAAGCGATCAACGAAAACGACCACTGCCCATTCGAAGCGATCCTCGAGAAGGTCCGCAGCGAAGCTGGTGTTGAACTCGACAATGAGCTTACAGCTGCTGACCTCAAAGAGCTGATCAAGCGCTACAAAGCAGTCATCAAACAACGTACTGGCACCGCTTTCCCACAAGATGCTTACGAGCAACTCTGGGGTTCCGTCAGCGCCGTGTTCAACTCATGGCAAAATGAGCGCGCGACACTCTACCGCCAGAAATACGGCATCCCAGCAGCATGGGGCACCGCTGTTAACGTTCAGGCGATGGTCTTTGGTAATATGGGTGACAGTTGCGCAACTGGTGTTGCTTTCACACGTGACCCTGCAAATGGTGAGAAAGTCTTCTACGGCGAATATCTCATCAATGCTCAAGGCGAAGACGTTGTGGCAGGTATTCGAACTCCTAATCCGATTGCACAGCTCAAGGACGAAATGCCACACGCGCACGCTGACCTCGAAGTCGTTCGTAAAAAACTCGAAAAGCACTTCAAAGACATGCAAGACTTCGAGTTTACCGTTGAAGACGGTAAACTATGGATGCTGCAGACTCGTAATGGCAAGCGCACTGGCCTCGCGGCAGTTCGTATCGCAGTTGAGCTGGTTAAAGAAAGGCTGATCGATCAAAAGACTGCACTACTTAAGATCCCTGCGGACTCGATCTCTTCCCTGCTAGTTGCGGTCTTCGACCCAGTTGCAGTGAAGAAGGCAAAAGTCCTGACAACTGGTCTTCCAGCTGGTCCAGGTGCTGCCTCTGGTAAGATCTGCTTTACCGCCCCAGAAGCTGAAGCAGTTGCTGCTCAAGGTGGTCGCGCAATCCTTTGCCGTGTTGAAACAACTCCAGAAGACCTTCGAGGCATGATCGCAGCGGATGGTATTCTTACCTCTCGTGGCGGTGTTTCTTCTCACGCAGCACTGGTTGCTCGTCAGATGAACAAGGTCTGCGTCTGTGGCGCGTCTGCAGTTATCATCAACTACGGTGCTGAAACACTCAAAATCGGCAACAAAGTATTCAGGAACGGCGACGATATTTCTATCGATGGCACAACTGGTGAAATCTTCGCTGGTGCAGTTGCAACCGCTCCCTCTGAAGTTGACCAAGTGCTCAACGGCAAGTTGAAAGCCAAAGACAGCTATACATTCCAAATGTATGCCCAAGTGATGAAGTGGGCTGACAAACATCGCAAGATGGGCGTTCGCACAAATGCTGACTCTCCTGAGCAAGCCATTTCCGCGATCGCTTACGGCGCTCAAGGTATCGGACTTTGCCGCACAGAACACATGTTCTTCGAAGGTGATCGCATCACATTCATGCGCCAGATGATTCTTGCAACTGACGAAAAAGAGCGCCGTGCAGCACTCAAGAAGCTTCTTCCATTCCAACGCAAGGACTTCTCAGGTCTCTTCAAGGCAATGGGTGGCCTTCCTGTCACAGTTCGGCTACTTGACCCACCTCTGCACGAGTTCCTCCCTCACGACGAATCCTCCAAGCGTGAGCTTGCGAATTCCCTCGGCGTAAATGTTGACGTGATCTCAAACCGCGTGCACGCACTCCACGAATCCAACCCAATGCTTGGCCACCGTGGTTGCCGTCTTGGCATTTCCTATCCGGAAATCACCGAGATGCAATCCCGTGCGATATTCGAAGCTGCTGCAGCTTGCTACAAGCTCAAGAAGCCAATCAAGGTGATTCCTGAAGTCATGATTCCTCTCGTCGGCTTCGCTGATGAGCTCAAAAATCAAGTCGCAGTGGTTCACCGCGTAGCGGCTGAAGTCATGGAGAAGAAGGGCATTAAGTTCAAATACCTCGTCGGCACAATGATCGAAGTCCCTCGCGGCGCTTTGACCGCTGATGAGATTGCTGAAACTGCAGAATTCTTCAGTTTCGGAACCAATGACCTGACTCAGACTGGTCTCGGCATGAGCCGTGATGATGCAGGCACATTCCTTGGCAATTATAAGGATCTCGATATCCTTCCACAAAACCCATTCGCATCCATCGATGCGGGGGGCGTTGGCCAACTCGTTGAAATCGGTGCGCAAAAGGGTCGTAAGACTAAGAAGAACTTGAAGCTCGGCGTTTGCGGCGAGCATGGTGGCGATCCAGCTTCCATCGAGTTCTTCCACAATGTCGGCCTCGACTATGTTAGCTGCTCGCCCCCTCGCGTACCAGTTGCTCGCCTCTCAGCTGCACAAGCAGCACTCAAGGCGAAGCAGTAGTCTCGGTCGAATCAGTCACATTTAAGTTCAAAAGCCCTTCGGTTCGCCGAAGGGCTTTTTTCGGCTCATCATCGAGACCAAGGAAAGGCCTAAAGGAGCGCGGGCAGGCCACCATTAAGGATTCCTTCGACACGAAATGACGATGAGCCTTCTTTGTTTCACGTCATCTTAAAATTAGCGCGCATTCGAGAATCATTTATTTTCTCTTGCTGGAGGGGCGTTTGAATGACTATTTATATGTCGTTCCAAAATTGCAGAGCTAAGCTCAGCAGTAAAGTCGCACCACTCCAAATCATGGCAGACTACTACATCCGCACACCCGACCGCGAAGAATCTCGTGGCCCCTTCGAAGCTTCACAACTTTTGACCTTAGCTGAAGCGGGCCAAATTACAGAGAACACCCTCCACTATGACGAAAGCAAAGAAGAGTGGACTCCTATTGGTCTAAACCAGCAACTCAAAGCAGAAGTTTTCCCCGAAAACGAAAAACTCTCGCTTAAAATTAATCTGCCAGAAGAAACATCCACCAAGGTCGAAAATAATCCAGCTGAGCAAGGCGGGATTAAAGTCACAGACATGCTTGCAGCAGCCGAATGCGATTCGGAGGAGACAAGTCACTTAAAAAAGAAAGAAGAAAGCTTTCAAAAAGCCGCGGCACTCTCATCAAGTAGTCTCGGAGTGATGATAATGCTCTCGGCAGTCGCCCTCCTCGCACCACATTCCTCGGTCATCAATGAAGCTATCTCAGCAGGAAAATTCAGCACGATCTTCAATTACCCATTCGTGATTGTCGGACTTTTTGACTTCATTATGGCAGCGCTCTTGTTCCTCGCCGTCACTGAGGTCTATCCACTGCTACGTGGCCGCGCCATGCTCACCCTTGGCTTTGGCATTTATGTCGGTTGGGCACTCGGCGACCCGATCATCTTAATCGCATCCGCTGCGGGTGGTTTTGGGATTTTTTACGCAACCATCGCACAAAGTTTCTCGACGATGCTCGTGGCCGTGGCTCTTGGTATCGGCGGCCACGCGATCCTTGCCTATTTAGCCATTATCGGCCACTTCGCAGGGTTTTTCGATAGCATGTATTTCGAGCTGATACCGACTAAATAAAATTAATAGCTAATTATTTTGACAAACAAAGAACACGCCGCGCCTGAGCCAATAGAGGCCACCTGGTCGGTGCGTATTCGCAAGCAATTGTCGCGCATCCGCGACCTGATGGACAAAGATATTTGGGAGCTAGAGCACCTCGGCCGTCAAACAGCTCGCGCTCGCTTCTACCTTTTACTGCGCATCCTCACGCTCACATTTCAAGGGCTCCGCCGAAATAAACTACCAGTGCAATCGGCTGCGTTAACTTTTTATTCACTAATCGGCATTGGCCCGCTCATCGCACTGGGTATTATGGTTTCCAGCTTCCTGATCGACCAATCTCCAGCGAATCCGAGTAATGGCGAATCACCCGCCGAAAATCGTGCGGTGGAATGGATCGAAACTGCGATCACCTACGCTGCACCTCAACTCTCGATCGATACCAACGATGATGATATTGATAACGCTGAGTTAGCCCCTGAAATTACCGAGATGATCAATAGCTTTATCGACGCGGCACAGTCCGGCACCGTCGGCGTCGTCGGATCGCTCATGTTGTTCGTGATCGGCATCCAAGTACTTTCCTCGATTGAAGCCTCGTTCAACTCACTCTGGGGCGTCGATCAAGGTCGTAAAATCGGTGAGCGCATCGTGGTGTATTGGACTTTTATCAGCCTCGGAGCAGTCATGGGCGCGGCAGCGCTCACCTTGGTCACGGTCACAAAAATCGCACAATTAATGGAGTATCTGCCCTTCGGCGGCGAATTTCTATCCCTTGCCCTCTTTTTGAGCCCGATCATTGCTTTTATTCTAATTACTACACTGCTGGCGGTCTTCTTCCGTTTTATCCCCAATATACAAGTCAATTGGAAGGCAGCCTTCACCGGAGCAACTCTAGTCGTCATATTGCTCCAGCTTTATAATTTGCTCTCATTTTTATATGTGCAGCGTGTGGTCGATACCCGCAGCCTCTACGGCTCAGTCGGCATCATCGTCGTGCTCATGCTTGGGCTCTACGTCTTTTGGTTACTCATTCTATTTGGAGGTCAGATAACCTACGCAGTGCAAAACGCCGATTATCTGACCAATGAGAATGCCTGGCAGAAAACCAGCGAACACACTCAAGAGATTATTTCTCTGGCCGTACTAATTATTGTCGGTAAGCGCTTTCAAGGCGGAGGCTCCCCTACACGCGCTAGCGAACTCCATAAACAGCTTCGTGTGCCCAACCACATATTGAATTCAAGTATCAACCGTCTGTGCGAACTCGGCTACCTCACCCCAGTCGCCATCAAATTAATGGAAGACGAACGCGACCATGCCTACCAACCAGGACACCCGCTTGAATCTATTACCCTCGGTGCATTTAAGCAGACATTCCAATCTTACGGCAACAATGATGGTGCCGAACTGGTCGTGCAGCACACACCCGAACTGCACACTTATTTAGAAGAAATCATCAGTTTGAAGGACTGTCCCAAGGCCACACTCACGATCCGTGATCTAATCAGTCGCTAGTCACACAAATCCAATCTGTCACGAATCCGTTGACATACATGTAAGCAAGGGATTGACAGGTCATAAACTGCATCTAACCTCCCCGTTTTCTTATTTCCTTTGTCATGATTTCTTGGATCCAAAACCACCTCATCCGCCACGGCCGCTGGATATTCCTCTCTCTTTTGTCGGTTATCATCGTCGCCTTCGTTTTCACGATTGGTAACACACCGGGCTGCACATCCGACCAAAGCGCTTACCGCGAGCAAAACTTCTATGGTTACGACCTGAATTCACCTCACGAAATGGGCATCATCAGTGAAAAAGTTTCGCTGAGTGCGATTCTCAACACAGGTCGTCCGATCCAGAACGAACAACAATTCCAGTCGCAACTGACTAGCCGTATCGCGCTGCTGTACTTGGCCGAAGAGATCGGCGTGCCTGCACCCGACCAGAAGACACTTGAAAGCTACATTATGACCAAAGCTGCCTTCAAGGGCGCTGATGACCAATTTAGCCGCGATGCCTACACCAGCTTCGTAGACAACCTCGAATCCAACCCGCGTATGCCGCAAGGTCTTTTCGCTGTCGTTCTCGAAGAAGACTATCGTATCGATCAAATCGGGAGTGCCCTTTCCGGTCCAGGCTACTTTCTGCCTTCCGAAGCACTGGCACAAACACAGCGCAATGAAACATCCCTTAAACTGGCGACTGCCGAGATCAGCTATGCTGCATTCACTCCAGAAGTCACACCCACCGAGGAAGCGCTGAAGGCATACTACACCGCCAACAACAGTCGCTACGAAATTGCCGAGCGGATCAAAGCCAGTTACATCACTTTTTCCACAGCCAACTATGCCGGCCAAGTCATCGAAGCTGAAGAGTCTGATCTACGCCCACACTTTATTGCTAACCGCGCGCGCTTCATCGCAGCCTACGAGGCCACTCAACCAAAAGCTGAAGACCCCACTGCAGAGACACCTGCCGTCACCTTTGAGGATGTACGCGATGCGGTTTCGGCCGACCTCGCAACCGAAGCCGCACAGCGCTTGGCTAACGAAGCCGCACAGACCTTCGCCTACGCACTTTACCGTGACAATATAGAACTAGACTCCGCCGCCTTCAACAAATTGCTCAACGAGTCTGACCTGACACTCAAAGAGATCGCGCCTTACACCGCTGAAGGTGCTTCTAGACGTGCGCTATCGACCGAGATGCTCGAATCGGCGTTCGCACTTTCCAAGAGTCGCTACTTCTCAGACGCCTATGCGATTGACGGAGGCTTCGGTGTGCTAATCTACATAGGTCGTATCGCGCCAGAGATTCCAGCCTTCGAAACGGTCGAAGCAGCTGTCACTGCCGACTACACTGCCGAAGAAAAACGCCGCCTCTTCAACGAAAATGGCGAGCGCTTGGAAGCAGCGCTCAAAACCAAAATCACCGAAGGCAGCACCTTCACCGAAGCTGCGGAAGCACTTGACCTTAAAGTCACCCAGAACGAAACCTTCAAAATTGGTGAGGCACCTCGCACATTTAATCAAGCTGCCCTGCAAAAAGCACAAAGTATGAGCGCCGGAGAAATCTCGCCAATGTTAACTAGCGGTGCCATCGGCACCTTCGTCTATGTCGAAGAGAAAAGCGTCCCAGAAATCACATCGGAGGACGAAAACTTAGTGCAAGCACGCAGCTTCCTGCAACGTTACGCATCGTATGTCAGCTCCAATGCACTCGTCAGCGAATTAGTCGCTCGCGGTATCAGCGAAGATGCAGCAGCCGAAGTACTCGACGACCAGTAAGCCAAACTGGCGCCTTTTTTAAATCAGCTTCGTCCTTAACCAGACGAAGCTTTTTTGTACCCAAATCTCAGCTCTCAAAAAACGACCTCATCAAATATAGTACTAGGCGCTGAGCGCATTAAATCGCGCGTGAATTAGGGACGATACAGAATACTAGCTAGAATCGAGACCAGTCTGCTGGCAAAGTTCTCAACCTAAGCCGCGCTGACTATCTGCAGTAAAGTCCAAGAAGGTCTTCACCACACGATGCTCAATATCTTCATTGGCGCGCAACCACTCGACTGCCTGACTGCGGTTCAGGCCGTCTTTAAAAAACGCTTTAAACATGCGGCGCGCTAAAGAAATATCTTCCTTACTATAACCAGCACGTTCGAGTCCGACCTTATTAATGGTGCGCGCAACTGCTGGATTTCCATCACTGATCACATACGGTGGTACGTCTTGCACCACCTTCGAAGTCGCACCAACCATTGCGTGTGTGCCGATTCGACAGAATTGATGAATACCAGCGCCCCAGCCAATATTAGCATAGTCTTTAACGACCACGTGACCACCCAATGCGGCATGGCTACTCATCACCAAATGATCACCGACTACGCATTCGTGGGCAATATGACTGTAGGATAAAATGTTATTATGATTGCCGACCACCGTCAGTTGCTCGGCCGATGTGGCACAGTGCACTGTGGTAAACTCGCGAAAGACATTGTGCGCGCCAATCTGCAAACGATGCACGCCACCCCGATATTTCAAATCATGAGTCTTGCCGCCGACATAGGCATACGGGTGCACCTCATTACTTTCTCCCATCGTGGTCACACCATCGACTGTCGCGTGGTGCATCACCACGGTGCCTTTGCCGATTTTAACTTGCGCACCGATATACGCATAGGCGCCGACACTGACACCTTCGTCAAGTTCGGCACCCTGCTCTATAATTGCAGAAGGATGAACGTCTGTAGCCATTTGATTTGTTTCCCTTATTCCGAAACATCTGCCAGCATGAACATCAGCTCAGCACTGGAAACAACCTTACCGCCGACGGTGCAAACACCAGTCGCAGTCGCGATCTTATTACCCCGAATCTTGACAAGCTTTACACGGATCTCGACTGAGTCGCCTGGCTCCACCGCTTGACGAAACTTCACCTTGTCCACACTCATGAAGAAGGCGATTTTGTTCTCCTCAACGGGTAACTTACGCAGCAACAAAACACCAGCTGCCTGCGCCATCGCTTCGACTTGCAAGACACCAGGCATCACTGGACGACCTGGGTAATGACCTTGGAAATACGGTTCGTTAATCGTGACATTCTTTAATGCCACCAATTCGTCTTCGCTTACCACCTCAATCACACGGTCGATCATAATGAAGGGATAGCGATGCGGCAACAGATCCATCACACGACGAATATCCATCACTGTCTCAGGCGCATCCATTACTGCGGCGGCCTTCTTAGGCGCAACAGCCTTCTTTGCTCCCTTGATCTTATTCAGCATTTTCTGGCGGAGTACCTTGGAGAGTTCCGCATTCAGCGCATGACCCGGTCGCACCGCAATAAAGTGTGCCTTAATCGGCATGCCGACCAATACGATGTCACCGACGATATCGAGAATCTTGTGACGGACGAATTCTTCCTTAAAGCGAAGCGGTTCCTTAGAGAGAATTTTATCCCCCTTGATCACGATGGCACTGTCGAGACTACCTCCTTTAATCTTACCAAGCTTCAGTAGCTCTTCAATGTCTTCATAAATAGTAAAGGTGCGAGCTGGCGCGACCTGTGCCACATACGACTCAGGATCAATATCAAGGCTCAGGTGCTGCGTGTGAATGCCACGATCATCCGTGGATGTGCAAGTCACCCGGAAACCATCGTGTGGCAGCGCAATGATCGAGCTAGCCCCACGAGTTACGGAAATCGGCTCATCCAATACAAAATACTCACGCTCCGCATCCTGTTCAACTGGTTCGGCTTGTTGGATCAAATTCACAAAATGCTTGGCAGAACCATCCAGAATCGGCGGCTCACTGGCATTCATTTCAACAAGAACATTATCCACCCCACACCCGTTCAATGCACTTAGGACGTGCTCAACGGTATTAACCTTCGCATGCCCATCGGCAATCGTGGTGCTACGCACTAGATCGGTCACGAATTCGACCAATGGCTTCAGCTCTGGTTTGCCAAAAAGATCGATGCGCTGAAAGACGATGCCGTGATTCACCGCTGCTGGTTTCAAAGTCAGTTGAACTTCTTCACCGGTGTGCAAGGACTTCCCACTGATCGAAACTTCTCTGAGAATGGTGCGTTGCTTCATACTATTTATAAATATACGGCTCTGTGACAGAGAGGCGGTCAAGCGAGCCAAAGCGGATTAAACTACGAGAAGCGGGCTATATGTAAAGCATCGGTTTTAACCTGAATTTAGCCTATTTTAATGACCAGAGCACCGAGACTGGTGCTAATCTGAGGCAATTCGTCCCGCAGAAACCGATCTACTGAAAAATTACTTTGCCTCTCCCGCAGGTGCCTATTAGCTCCGAAACTTTAATTTTACCACGGAAATGCTCGAAAATCTTACAGACAAATTGGGCTCAGCCCTACGAAACCTTCGCGGCGTTGGCAAACTCAGCGAGGACAATATGGCCGAGGCACTCAAAGAAGTGCGTAAAGCCCTACTCTCGGCCGATGTTCATTTCAAAGTGGCACGTGAGTTTGTTGCCAATGTTCAGGCCCAGTGTCTCGGTCAGGAAGTACTTAAATCAGTCACGCCTGGCCAACAAGTTATTAAAATTATCCACGACGAGTTGGCGAAGCTTCTCGGCGAAGGAGCCACTGACCTCGAAGATAAGAAGCCGCTGCGTATTATGATGGTCGGCCTGCATGGCTCAGGTAAGACCACCAGTAGTGGTAAGCTCGCCCGCTACCTCGCCAAAAAACGTGCATACCGCCCCGCTCTCATCGCCTGCGATGTGTATCGCCCCGCCGCGATCGATCAACTCGAGATGCTGGCCAAGAACGAAGGCTGCACTTTCTACGGCGATCGCGAAGAGAAAGACGTCATCAAAATCGGCAAGCGCGGCCTCGAGGCTGCGAAATCCGCTGACGCCAACCTCATTATTTTTGATACCGCTGGCCGTCTCCAAATCGACACCGATCTAATCGAGGAGATCAAGCAACTTAAGAATGCCGTCCAGCCAGACGAAATTCTACTCGTTGCCGACTCGGCACTCGGTCAAGAGGCGGTCAATGTCGCTAAGCACTTCCACGAAGCTGTCGGCTGCACAGGTATTATTCTGACAAAGCTCGATGGTGATGCCCGCGGCGGCGCAGCACTCTCGATGAAGTCGATCACCGAGGTGCCGATTAAATTCATGGGGCTTGGCGAAAAACCAGACGAATTTGAAGTTTTCCATCCAGATCGCCTCGCCTCTCGTATCTTAGGTATGGGCGACGTCGTTTCCCTCGTCGAGCGGGCACAGGAAAACATCGACGAGAAAGAAGCTGAGCGACTTGCAGAGAAAATGCGCAAGGCCGACTTCAACCTCGAAGACTTCCTCTCGCAAATGCAGCAGGTAAAAAAAATGGGTTCACTCGGATCCATCGTTGGTATGCTTCCCGGCGCCAGCGGCATTCAGGTCGGCGACGAAGAGGAAAAGAAAATGGCCCGCACCGAAGCCATCATTCTCTCTATGACTTTGAAAGAGCGCCGCCAGCCACGCATCCTTCGTGGCAATCGTCTCAAGCGCATCGCCGATGGATCCGGCGTTCAAGTGCGCGACGTCAATGCACTGCTCAAGCAATTCGGACAGATGCAAAAGATGATGAAAATGATGAACGGCGGCAAAGGCCGTAAAATGATGAAAGCCATGAAGGCACAAATGGGAGAAGGTGGCGGCATGCCCGGCCTTCCTGGAATGTAATTACACAAGGGTTTTAGCGCCAAGCCAAACACGCCATGCCAATAGACACCCCCCCCAACTCTCAACTCAACGATCTCGCCAGTGTGTTGCTGTCTGAGCAGCAAATCAACACACGCCTAAAAGAGCTAGGTGCTGAGATCAATGCGGCTTATGCTGGTCGCGATATCGCCGTCATCGCAATTATCAATGGAGCAGTGATCTTTGTTGCCGATATCATTCGACAGCTGAACATTCCACTGCGACTTGATTGCATCCGTGTCTCAAGCTATCACAATAGTGCATCCCCTCAGCAAGCGCCAGAAATTATCGACCGCATTCGCCTCAACATTGAAGGTGTCGATGTGCTACTGATGGACGACATCCTCGACACTGGCAAGACACTCGCCGCAGTTTCCAAAGTGCTACAGAGCATGAATCCAGCTAGCCTCAAGACTTGTGTGCTACTCGATAAGAAGGCCCGCCGCGCAGTTGAATTTGAAGCAGATTTCGTGGGGTTCGAAATCCCCGACGAGTTTGTTGTCGGCTATGGCCTCGACTTCGCCGAGCGCTACCGCCAACTCCCTTGTATTGGTGTCCTGAAACCCGAAGTATTTAATCTTTAGTAACACACTTCGCCTGTTACGTTTTAAGTCTCAGCCCTCAGCTCTCAACTTTCAGCTCTCTCACTGACACATGTCCACAACACACGACAACCGCCGTATTGCCGGCAACCGCCCACTCTTGCCACCTGCAATTCTGATCGAAGAAATTCCACTAACAGAAAAAGCGACAACCGTGGTTGAGAACGGACGTACCGAAAGCGAAGCTATCCTCAACGGCAACGATGACCGCCTGATTGTCGTCGTCGGCCCGTGCTCGATTCACGATACCAAGGCGGCGATCGAATACGCCGTGCAGCTTCTGCCTCTCGCGCAGAAGTATAAAGCCGATCTACAAGTGATCATGCGCGTGTATTTCGAAAAGCCACGTACCGTGGTTGGCTGGAAGGGCCTCATTAACGACCCCAGCATCGACGGCAGCTTCGAGATTAACTCCGGCCTACGCATCGGCCGCAAACTACTGGTAGACATTTGCGAACTCGGGCTACCGACTGGTGCCGAATTCCTCGACACCATCATTCCACAGTTCATCGCAGATGCTATCGCATGGTCCGCAATCGGCGCACGTACCACCGAGAGCCAAGTCCACCGCGAACTCGCCTCTGGCCTCTCCATGCCAGTCGGTTTTAAAAACGGTACCAGTGGCAACGTACAAATCGCGATTGATGCTGTACGCTCTGCAGCACAGCCACACTGGTTTCCATCCGTCACCAAACAAGGCGTGACCGCAATTTTCCAAACAACAGGCAACCCCTCAGCACACCTAATTCTACGTGGCGGCAACCGTACAGGCCCGAACTACGAGGCCAAGGATGTCGAACCGATCTTAGAGCAACTCGCTGCCGTCGACTTGCCGCAAAAGCTAATTGTCGATTGCAGCCACGGCAACAGCAACAAGGACTACACCCGCCAAATCGCAGTCGCCAAAACACTCGCCGAACAAATCTCAGCAGGCCAACAAGGCATCGCCGGAGTCATGCTCGAAAGTCACCTCGTCGGCGGTCGCCAGAACTACGACGTAAATGGTGACAATGTCTATGGCCAAAGCATCACCGACGAGTGCATCGACATACCAGCCACTGCTGCAATTCTCGAAGAACTCGCCAAGGCGGTGCAAGCACGACGTAAAGCGTAGACTAATTTAGTCGTCGGATCCGCAGTCACCAGGGCAATTACTAAAGACATCATCGGCACAGCGATGTCTATCCGACACGACTTAAAGCCGAGCCAAGGCGAGCTGCTATATGCGTAGCTTTATGCCAATACCAGCATCTGGATCACACCCGCTCGTACAGCGTGCTGTAGAGCATTTCGGCGCTGTAGGTTTCACGGGCGACCTGTTTGAAGCTGGTTGCGGCTAGGATGGCCTCAGCGGGTGGCACAGTGCGGGCGGGAATCTTTGCCACGCAGCGAAAGAAGGCATACAAAATGGTAAGCCAGATACGGGCGCGCAGTCGTCGCCAACCTCTGGCGGGAATCTGGAAGTCCGAGAGCAGCCATTGACTGGACGGTGAGCTTGCGTACTCTAGCACTGGCACGATTTGCTGAACAGTGGCGGCATCGAAGTTATCGAAAAAAAACAGGGTGACGATCAAATCGTAGCGCCCTTCGGGCAACTGCTCAGTGAGCATGTCCGCCTGCCGAAATACAATGCGAGCAGTGTCGATACCTGCCGCGTCGAGCCTATTTTGTGCCACCCGCAACATCGCAGGGCTTTCATCTAGCACAGTAATCAGTGTATTGGGAAACTGTTGAGCGAACGGCAGCAGAAACGAACCATTCCCCTCACCGACTAACAGTGCGTGTTGAATCGCCGGCCCTTCAGCAAGGCGCTGTAGGTGGGCAAGCCGTGCATCCAAGAGCGGACGACCGATCGTCACCGATTCGATCAGTTTATAAAATCGCGCGATGCTGGAGTAGGACATTAAAAGGATTTTTGGAGGGAAGCGCTCCGTCGTTTCCACTGAATTAGCGATCAATCTCAAACAGATTATACAAAATCAGCCAATGCCCATGTGGACATTGGCTGATGGAATTTAGTGCGAGTTCGGCTCTGGCTAACCTGCTACGTTCGCGTGGAAGTTATTGCCAGCAGTGGTTGCTTTCACGTAGTCCTTGCGAATCACGAAGTCACCGAAGCGTTCGCCCTCGTTGCGCTCTTTGGCGTAAGCCAGAAGCAGCGGACGTAGCTCTTCGATAATTTGCTCGTGGGTAATTGAGGTGCGGTAGAGCTTATTCAAGCGTTCGCCGTCGAATCCAGCACCTAGATATAGGTTATACTTACCGGGAACTTTACCAACCAGGCCGATCTCACCGAGATACGGACGGCCACAGCCATTCGGGCAACCTGTTGAGCGAATCACGATCTCGTCATCACGGAGTCCGGCTTCTTCGAGAACCACCTCGAGATCGGTGACTAGGGTCGGCAGATAGCGCTCAGACTCAGCCAGTGCGAGTCCACAAGTTGGCAGCGATACGCAAGCGATCTGGCTGCGGCGCATGCCAGATGCGGTCTTGTAGCCATCGAGCTTGTATTGCTCAACGAGGGCGTCGATCTTGCCCTTGTCGGCGGCATCAACATTACCGATCAACACGTTCTGATTACCTGTGAGCCGGAAGTCGCCGGTGTGCACCTTGGCGATTTCGAGCATACCGGTCTTCAGCGGGCTACCTTCGATATCGACGATCCGGCCACCTTCGATGAATAGACCAAGATTCCACTTGCCGTTGGTGCCTTCACACCAGCCGTAGCGGTCGCCCGTGCTGGTGAATTTATATTCGCGCGCATCTTCGAGCTTGGTACCGAGCCGTGTCTCGAGCTCGTTGCGAATCCAATCCACCCCGAGACGTTCAACAGTGTATTTGAAACGCGCGTTGGAGCGTTCGACACGATTGCCATGATCACGCTGAATTGTGACGATTTTTTCTGCCACTGCCACTGCCTGCTCAGGCGTGCAGAATGCCATAACATCAGCCAAGCGCGGGAAGGTCTTTTCATTGCCATGGGTCATGCCCATGCCACCACCGACGGTGACATTGAAACCAGCTAAATTGCCGTCTTCTAGAATTGCGATGAAGCCGAGGCAGTTCGCGAAAATATCAACATCGTTGTAAGGCGGAACCGCCACCGCGATCTTGAATTTACGCGGCAGGTAGGTTTTACCGTAAAGTGGCTCCACATCCGTGCCGCCACAATCTAGAGAGCGCTCAGCGGCTTGCGGGACAGTCAGTTTGAGCGGCTTACCATCAAGCCACATTTCAGAAAAGGAGGGTGTCTGCGGCTTGAGGTGCGCGTCGATCTCGTCCGTGATTTGTTGCACCTGTGCATGCACTTCGGAAGCAAAGGGGTTCGGATTGCACATCACATTGCGATTCACATCACCACAGGCGGCAAGCGTCGTCATTGCCACGTCATTACAGCGACTGATGACTTCCTTGAGGTTGCCCTTGAGTATACCATGCAACTGAAACGCCTGACGTGTAGTCAGTTTCAACGTGTTGAACGCGCAATAGTTGGCGAGCTCATCCATCAGAATCCACTGCTCAGTCGTGCAAATGCCACCTGGCAAGCAGATACGGGACAAGAATGAGTACGCCTTGTCGAGCTTGTGCTTACGCCGCGCGCTGCGGACATCGCGGTCGTCTTGTTGGTAGAGACCGTGAAACTTGGTCAACTGCTGGTCATCGGCTGCGATCGAACCGGTGGAGACATCGGCCAGCCCTTCCAGGATGGTGCCACGGAGATAGTCGCTACTATCTTTGATGCCTTCGTTTTTGTGCAGTTTCTGCGGTGTTTGACTGTCGGAAATCATAATAGAAGTTGAAATAGATGGATTAAGCGGTCCCTTGTAAATATCGAAGATTACTGGATGCGCAGATAAAACTTGCACTAACCCTAGCTCCTTTCTTTAGTTTGTCACTCATAAACCTAAGAAAAGAATCAAAAGCCCGAATTCGTGCTAGCATTTCAGCCGTACAATGCTTTCATTTCTAGACTTTCCAAACCGCGAACTATCATGAGCAACTCTGACGCTTTCCTACCAAACACAGCACCCTTCACACCCGACCAGGTGCAATGGCTTAACGGATTCTTGCCCAATCTTCAATCCGACCAATTGATTTGGATGGAAGGCTTTATCAGTGGCCTTCGTGTTAGTAAAGGCGGCGGCGTGGCAGTCGCACCTGCGACAGCGCCAACATTAACTGTTTTGTTCGGCTCTGAGTCGGGCAACGCTGAAAGCCTCGCAGATCAAACTGTAAAAACCGCGGCAAAGGCAGGCTTCAAAGCAAAGGCTGTCAGCATGAGCGATATCAAGCCAGCGAAGCTGAAAGGCATCGAGAATCTGCTCGTACTCGTTAGCACATGGGGCGAAGGTGATCCTCCTGAGAATTCGATCGATTTCATCGAAGCATTCATGAGCGACCAAGCACCAAGGCTCGAAGGCACTCGTTTCTCGGTACTCGGCCTCGGCGATACCAGCTATGAGCATTTTTGCAAAATGGGCATCGATATCGACGCCCGCCTCGAAGCCCTAGGTGCACAGCGTGTGTTCGACCGCAAGGACTGCGATGTCGATTTTGACGATGACTACGCTGCATGGAGCACCGGCGCTATCGCCGCTCTTTCAGCCCTCGCCGCCCCCGTAGCCGCACCCATCAGTGCCGCAGCAGTACCGGCGACAGCCACCGTCAAATACTCGCGCAAAAATCCTTTTCCATCCGAGCTCACCGAGCGCGTGATGCTCAATGGCGCAGGCTCTGCCAAGGAAACAATTCATCTAGAATTCAGTCTCGAGGGATCCGGCCTCGAATATGAAGCAGGTGACGCCTTGGCGGTGATTCCTCACAATGCGCAAGACGTGGTCGATGCGATCCTCGCAGCAACCAAGCTCGACGGTAGCGCCACAGTCACACTTAAAGACGGTGAATGTACACTCAGCGACGCCCTCACCCGCAAGCTCGACGCGACTGCGATTTCTTTGCCAGTGCTCAAGCGCTACAATGAAATTGCGCTAAACGATCAACTCACTGAATTGATCGATCCAGCCAACAAGGCTAAACTAAATGACTACATTCACGGTCGCGAAATAATTGACGTGCTAGTCGACTTCCCCGCGAACGAGATCACAGCCGATCAACTCGCCGGCATCATGCGCAAATTGCCGCCTCGTCTCTACTCGATCGCATCGAGCCTGAAAGCACACCCCGGCGAAGTCCACCTGACTGTCGGCGTCGTCCGCTACGATAGTAATGGTCGCGAGCGCAAGGGCGTCTGCTCCAGCTTCCTCGCTGATCGCATCGAAGAAGGCAGCACAGTCGACATCTTCGTCACACCGAATAAACATTTCAAGGTTCCGGCTAATCCAGACGCGCCACTCATCATGGTCGGCCCTGGAACTGGTATCGCACCGTTCCGCGCATTCATCGAAGAGCGCCAAGCCACCGAAGCCAAAGGCAAGAACTGGCTTATTTTCGGCGATCAACATTATTTAACCGACTTCCTTTATCAGGCCGAATGGCAAAGCTATTTGAGCGACGGTGTGCTCACCAAGCTCGACGTAGCCTTCTCCCGTGACCAAGCAGAGAAAGTTTATGTACAGGACCGCATGCGAGAAAACGCCAAGGAGCTGTATGCATGGCTCGAACAAGGCGCCTCTTTCTGCGTTTGTGGTGATGCCACCCGCATGGCCCATGATGTCGATAAAGCCCTGCACGATGTAATCGCCCAAGAGGGAGGCCTCAGCGAAGAAGCCGCCGCCGATTACGTCAAGCAGCTCAAAGCCGACAAGCGCTACGTGCGCGACGTGTATTAGGAATATTATATTTGTGGCGTCGTTGCTTGCAGCGGCCTCAGAGTCATTTAGCGAGCAATGACCGTTGTAAGCAACGGGTATTCAGTCTCTGCCTCCTCCCTCCATAACCAATGTCCACCCCCACTCCAGTCGACGTTCTTTGCGTAGGCTATGCGTGTGTCGATATTAACTTTAACGCAGCTCACCACCCGACAGCCGATGAAAAACTGCGCGCTACCAGCATGCATACCTGTGGGGGTGGCCCAGCGGCCAATGCTGCAGTCACCATCGCACGGCTCGGCGGCTCAGCGCGCTTCTGCGGCTACTTAGGCAACGATGCCTTTGGCGAGGCGAACCTACGTGAATTCGCCAACGATGGCGTGCATGCCGACGCCCTACACCGCGGCGATGCACCCACTCCAGTCGCAGCAGTCACGATCAAGCCCAACGGCGAGCGCTCGATCATCGACTATCGTTCGCCCTCTGCGATCGCAGCGGAAGACACCATCAGCCTCGCAAAATTCCCCGCCAAGGTGCTGCTGATCGACGGCCACCAGCCACTACTCTCCCTGGCACTGATCGAAGAGGCCAGAGCGCTCGGCATTCCTTCGATATTGGATGCAGGTTCCATCAACGACGGCACCCAACTACTGTACAACAAGGTCGATTATCTGATCACTTCCGAGAAATTCGCCAAGCACTACAGCGGCGAAGACGATCCACGCACCGCTCTGGCAGCGCTTGATGGCGCAGCCCCGCTCATCGCCTCTACCTGGGGAGCGGACGGCGTGTATTGGCAAGACGAATACGGCCAACACCATACACCCGCATTTGACATTGAAGCGGTCGATACCACCGGAGCCGGTGATGCCTTTCACGGCGCATTTGCGCTCGGGATCGCCGAAGGGCTCAAAACCAAGCAAAATATGCGCCGTGCCTGCGCCACTGGTGCACTCACTTGCCTCAAAGCCGGGGCCCGCAGCTCACTGCCAACACGCAAAGCCGTTGACGCGCTTTGCCAATAGGTAGCGCAGGCACCCTAGAGCATAATAAACGCGCCTGCGCGACCTTTCTGTAATCAGAGCAAATCACTGAATCTGCCTCGTAATCTTATTCTTAATCTCCTCACAGCTGATTAGGAATAAGATTACGAGTATGATGATGACCTACACTCCATAAAAAATCAGATTCAAGGTTCGACCTTCGGCGTTTGATGTTGGACGCTCTTTAAATGCCCAAGACGCTCTATCTTCTCGATGGTATGGCCCTCGCCTACCGTGCACACTTTGCCCTGATCCGTAGCCCGATTTATACCTCCAAAGGCTTCAACTCCTCGGCTATCTTTGGATTCACCGGCACCCTGATCGAGCTGATCACCAAGAAGCAACCCAGTCACCTCGCTGTAGTCTTTGATACTTCTGCCCCAACCGCACGCCACATTCTGCACCCAGAATACAAGGCTCAGCGCGAAGCCATGCCAGAAGACCTCGCCGCCGCGATGCCGCATCTTAGCCGGGTCGCTGAAGCGTTTGGGATTCCTGTACTCAAGATGGATGGCTATGAGGCCGACGACATTATCGGCACCCTCGCTCATCGTGCTGAGGCCGATGGCTTTGACGAAGTCTTCATGGTCACCCCAGATAAGGACTTTGGCCAACTTGTGACCGAAAAGATCAAAATGTATCGTCCCTCCCGCCAAGGTGACGGCGCAGAAATTTTAGGCGTCGATGAGATCAAAGCGAAGTGGGACATTATTCGCGTCGATCAAGTTATTGATATGCTCGGCCTCTGTGGCGACGTCTCCGACAACATCCCTGGAGTACCCGGTATCGGCCCCAAGACCGCAGCCAAGCTCCTCGCGGCCTACGATAACGTCGACAACATTATCACCCACGTCGACGAGCTAAAAGGCAAACAACAAGAACGCGTGCGCGACAATGCCGAACAAGCACGCCTCTCCAAGACCCTCGCCACCATTCAATTGGATGTGCCAATTGATGCCGAATGGGATAGCCTGCGCCTCGATCCACCGAGCCAAGACAAGCTTGTGCCTTTGTTTGCCGAATTTGAATTCCGCACCCTAGCCAAACGTATTTTCGGTAGCGATTTCACCATTCAGGAAGCAAGCTCCGATCTCGTGCTCATGAGTGAGGACGACGAAAAAACAAAGGCCAAGCAACCCGCCGCCAATCGTTCGGACGACCAACAGCTCGACCTACTTCCCGCCGTCACCTACACGACCTTTGCAGATACAAAGACCGATTACCGCATCGCTGACTCTGCCGAAACACTCAAGCAGTTGACCGATGCACTGCGCGCTGCTGGCAGCTTCGCCTTTGATACCGAAACAACCGGACTCAACCCACGCAGCGTCGATCTAGTCGGCATCTCATTTTCGACCGCAGCCCACAGCGGTTGGTTCGTACCAGTCTCTGCCGAGAACTCAGCCGCAGTCTTCGAAGCATTGCGCCCAGTTTTCATCGACAGCAGCTTGCCCAAAATCGGCCACAACCTAAAGTTCGACCTATCGATCCTAGCCGAGCAAGGCATCGACGTCGCCGGCCACTGCTACGACACGATGTTGGCACACGCGCTGATCGACCCAGAGCAGCGCCACAATCTCGATACGTTGTCGGAAGATTTCCTACAATACACCACGATCCGTTTCAGCGAACTCGTGCCTGATGTAAAGAAGGGTCAGCCAATCGACTACTCGTCAGTCAAACCTCAAGCCCTTGCGGATTACGCGATCGAAGACGCCGACGTCACGCTGCAACTCTGGGAACTGTTTAAAGCGAAGCTCGAAGAGAGCGGCCAAGCCAAAGTTTTTTACGAGATCGAAACACCCCTACTCCCCGTGCTTGTGGCGATGGAGCGTGAAGGTATTTTGATGAACGAAGCGACGCTGGCCGAAATTGGTAAGTCGCTCGAAGGACACATCGAAACGCTGCGCGACTCGATCAACGCCGCCGCTGGACGCGAGTTCAACCTCAACTCCCCTAAACAACTCGGTGAAATTTTATTCGACGAACTCAAGCTGGTCGAAAAACCAAAGAAGACCAAAACCG
>Ga0209600_1000068_pt1 | contig 72066 bp, 64 predicted proteins | sample COGITO_mtgs_1104_FD_185518 | JGI IMG/M metagenome (GOLD analysis project Ga0209600, IMG submission 185518) | Pelagic marine microbial communities from North Sea - COGITO_mtgs_110421 (SPAdes) (version 2) | ecosystem: Environmental > Aquatic > Marine > Epipelagic ... | reverse complement strand
GCTCCTTCTATCAACGCGTAATTAAGTATTCCCCCTTCGGGGGGAGCAAAGGCCTCTTCTAGGGCCAAACAGAGCATGCATTCGAGCTGCTCAATAAATTCACACGTAAATTCACACGTAAAATCCAAAGCTAAAGTAGCTTGGATTAAACGCCATCTGGAAGCTTTAAACTTCCTTGCAAGATTTTAGTGGTTTTTGATCAAAACACTAAATGGGCGCAACGATGGCACTTTTTATACACAAAAAAGGCCAATGATCGATTTATACCGACAATCGTCTAAAAACGGTGTTTGTATACAACCCATTAGCGACAGCTCATTCACGAACCGTAGAGTGCACCCCTTTCGCCATGGTTTATGAAATTCAATATTTTAAACTCCCTTTAATTAATTTAAATACAGCTATTTATCATTAGGAGGACTTAATTTAATGTCTAAATCAAAAAAAGGATATTATGATCGTTTCTATGAAATGGAAAATTATTCGTTTACGCCCATGGAGCAAGTTTTGAGCCCTAGTCCTGGTGCTCGCAAGTATCGTGACTTAAAGCAGGCTTACCTTAAGGCCCGTAACGCGGTTTTACCTCAGTTCCAAGTTGAGGCCAAGGAACGTCAACGCATTTTTTCTATCCTTTCGGACTTCCAAGCGACGTCTGGAATTGACCGTTATTCGTATTTCCACGCAGCTTTTAAATATCAGAAGTTTACGTATATTGTTGATTCTATGACGCTGAAGAAACTTGGTTCTTGGGACCTCCAGTGTCACGATTACATGTTTGTAAGTGATTTTAAGTGTCGCTTTCAAAACCCGCAGTCTGGTGATTGGAGCGTTTTAACCACTAAAAGCTATGCAGATCAGTATGAAGAGATGTTTACCGGCTGTGATCCTGCAAAACTTGCGTTAACAGAGGCGCGTCTGGCTCTACACCAATATTTACCTTATATCTGCATGCGAGTACCAACGCCATTCCCATGGGTTGACCCAGACATTCCAGAAGTGTTTGATGACTTCTATCTTGAGGACGTTTGGTGCGATATCATGACATATAAGGTTTCGTCTTAGCATTTTTTGAAAGAAAAGATATGCTTTACGGAAAACCATTTGAAATTTGCTAATTTATTTTATTTTAGTTAGATCTCGGTTGGCGCGGGCTCACTGCCCGCGCCTGAGCGAAAATTTTGCTGCGAAGCTAAGTAAACTTTGTTTGTAATTAAGATACAAATGAGTTTAATGCTCCAACAACGAAAACTAAGAGGATCCAAAGCGCTGAACCTGAGAATACAAGTCCTTTTGAAGTTGCCCACCCTTCTGGTGAAGCAAGAAGTACAGGTACTCCAACAACAAGTGCTAATGAGAGTCCAATAAAAGCAAGGAGTGTAAGTTGAAAGATAACAAGCATAGGATTAATTTCTTGTAAAAAATAATTTCGCGAACAAAATGATTTTCAAGTACGATAGAGATACTATGTACTGCTTTAGTATATTCACTATAACTAAAGTTCTTCACGTCACTAAATATAGCGCAAAGATAAATCCTCGAGCTAGTTTACATATTAGCATCTTTCACTTTTTTTGCCCAGAATTCCTTAGTGACTTTTTTGAATAATTCTTGGTGCTTCTGTAAAGAATGATTTGAATAAAATGCATATTCAGATAAACTATAGAGTGTAATTAGGCTCGGTAGCTCAGTGGTAGAGCAGAGGACTCATAATCCTAAGGTCACAGGTTCAATCCCCGTTCGAGCCAATTTAGATACGTCTACTTTGGTCTATTGATTTATTGCATAGAGCATTAAATATTATATTATTTATACTATAAATACTCATTATATAAGGTATTATACTAAGTACAATGCTTGTGATTTTCTTGTTTTTCAATGAGAGGTTCGAGTATTTTTAGTATCTTTTGTTGTTTTTTTTCCGCAAGGTTTCGTAAAGAGCATTCAAACGAATCGTTTGATTCGTCGCTTTAGTATCTTGCTGTCTACGTATTTATCCATTTTTGATGGATTCCCAAATGTTTATGATTGACTTCATCCAACGCGTTATTGTTACTCAAAAATCAACAACGCTTCTTGAGTCTGAACGTTACACTTTTGATGTGGACGTACATCTTAAAAAGACAGACATTAAAGCGCTCGTTGAGGACCTTTATGGGGTTCATGTTGTTTCCGTAAATACGCACCGTCTCCCGCGTCGAACGACTCGTTTTGGTGGATTACGTCCACGTACAAAGCGTGCCATTATTCGCTTAAAGTCTGGAGATTCTTTACCTATTTTTGATTAATATGGCTCTTCGTTTTTATAAAGCATACACGCCCGGAACTCGAAACCGTTCGGTTGCGGACTGTACCGAATTAACTAAGACGCGCCCAGAAAAGTCACTTACGCGCTCATTACACCGTCCAAAAGGTCGTAATAACCGTGGAGTGATCACGTGTCGTCACCGTGGTGGTGGACATAAGCGTTTATACCGTCAGATTGATTTCCGTCGTAATAAATATGATATGTCAGCTTCGGTAAAAACCATTGAATATGATCCAAACCGTAATGCTCGTATTGCTCTTGTAGAATATGAGGATGGTGAAAAACGTTATATTCTTCACCCAACAGGATTACAAATTGGTGATTCTATTGTTGCAAGTGAAACGGCAACAAACTCAATTGGAAATTCTTTACCACTTCTGGCAATGCCATTAGGAGTACAAGTACATAACATTGAAATGCATCCGAAAAAAGGTGGACAACTTGTTCGTTCTGCAGGTGCATCTGCTCAATTAGTTGCTAAAGAAGGTGATTTTGTAACGCTTCGTCTTCCTTCTGGGGAAGTACGTTTAGTGTCGAACAAGTGCTGGGCAACAATTGGCCAAGTAGGAAATGCTGATGCAATTAATATTTCTCTTGGAAAAGCTGGTCGTTCACGTTGGCTTGGTCGCCGTCCAACGGTTCGTGGTAGTGTAATGAACGCTGCTGATCACCCGCATGGAGGTGGTGAAGGTCGAACGTCAATTGGTCACGCACATCCAATGACACCGTGGGGTAAACCTGCTCTTGGTGTTAAAACACGCGCACGTAAAAAATATAGCAACAGCCTTATTCTTCGTCGACGCAAAGTTTCATAATTTTTTAATTAACCTATGGCTCGTTCTCTTAAAAAAGGACCCTTTGTAGCGGATAAGCTCATGAAAAAAATTGAGCGTTTGCATGCAAAAGGGGAAAAAACTGTGATTCAAACCTGGTCACGTAGTTCTACGATTACGCCAATTATGATTGGTCATACTATTGCTGTGCATAATGGTCGTGAACATCTTCCCGTTTTTGTAACTGACCAGATGGTTGGACATAAACTTGGAGAGTTTTCGCCGACACGAACATTCCGTGGGCACATCAAAACTGATAAAAAAACACGCCGTTAATTTTTTTAATTTTGTATTAAAAAGTTTAATCTTGGCCTAACCCTATTCTCTCTTGTGCTTACGCGTTTGTACGCTTTAAGACTTGACCAGAGAGAGATCGTCTGATTTTCAACTATACATCTATTATGGGTCAAAAAGTTCATCCGCTCGGATTCCGAATTGGGGTTACACAAACCCACCGTTCACAATGGTTTGCAAAACCAAATGAGTATGCAACACTCGTGAAAGAAGATTTAATTATTCGTGAGTACGTCGAGAAAAATCTTGCTGATGCTGGAATTTCACGTTTGAATATTTCACGTCAAGTCGATCGTATTGAAATTGAATTCTTCACTGCTCGCCCCCGTGCCCTTGTTGGCGCAAAAGGTGAAACATTAACAGCGGTTCGTGATGCTTTAAAGAAGCGTTTACCAATGCACCGCAACGTTGCTTTATATGTAACAAAAACATTACTTCCAGAAATGGAAGCAATTTGTATTGCTGAAAACATTGCGCAACAACTTGAAAAACGTACCCCATTCCGTCGTACGATTCGTCAGGCTATTTTACGTGCGCGTAAGGCTGGTGCGGATGGTATTAAAATCCAAATTTCTGGACGTTTGAATGGTGCGGAGATTGCCCGTCATGAATGGGCACGTGAAGGTCGTGTACCATTACACACTATCCGTGCTGATATTGATTATGCAACCGCTCGTGCACAAACACTCTATGGAATTTTAGGAATTAAAGTTTGGGTTTGTAAAGGAGAGAAAAAATGCTAAGTCCAAAACGTACAAAATGGCGTAAACCACACCGTGGAAACCGTAAAGGAAAAGCACTTCGTGGAAATACAATTGCTTTTGGAGATTACGCTTTACAAGCGCTTGAACCTGGGTGGATTACTTCACGCCAAATTGAAGCTGGCCGACGTGCTATGAGTCGTTATGCGAAAAAAGGTGGGCAACTTTGGATTCGCATGTTCCCAGATAAGTCAATTACTGCCCGCCCGGCGGAAACACGCATGGGTGCTGGTAAAGGTATTCCTGACTATTGGGTAGTTGTTGTGAAACCTGGAAAGATTCTTTACGAACTTCGAGGTGTAACAGAAGAAACAGCACGCCAAACAATGCGTATCGCTTCGTATAAAATGCCAGTAAAAACAAAATTCCTTATTCGTGAAGGGTTTACCCCTTCAGTATAAAAGGTTTTGATTGCTTTGCACTTTGCCTTTTTTGTCTTGATTGAGATAAGAAGTATTGTGCAGTTTTTATATTTATATTTTTATGATTCAACCACAAACGTATCTTCAGGTTGCTGATAATAGTGGCGCACGTAAATTAATGTGTATCCACGTTTTAAATCGGCAGTATGGGAACATCGGTGATGTAATTATTGCCGTTGTAAAAGATGCCTTACCGAATATGCCGGTTAAAAAAGCTGAAGTTGTTCGTGCGGTTGTCGTACGTACAGCACATACAGTTCAACGTGATAACGGTATGTCGATTCGTTTTGATGAGAATGCTGCTGTCCTTATTAATAAAGATGGTAACCCTCGTGGGACACGTGTCTTTGGACCGATTGCACGTGAATTACGTGATCGTGACTTTATGAAGATCGTCTCACTTGCACCAGAAGTTCTTTAAGTTAAATTTGATCTATGATTCAACGACTTCATAAAACGTACGAAACAAGTGTACGTCAGACTCTTTCGGAACAATTTCAGTATACCAATACACATGAAGTTCCTGCTTTAACAAAAATTGTCATTAACCGTGGAGTTGGAGATGCTGCCCAAAATGCAAAACTTTTAGAAAGTTTCTCTAACGAATTAACCGTTTTATCTGGGCAAGTGCCTGTGGTAAAACGTGCCAAAAAAGCAATTGCGGGCTTCCAAGTTCGTGAAGACATGCCGATTGGGCTTTGTGTAACTCTCCGTGGAGAGCGCATGTATGCCTTTTATGATCGTCTTGTAAACCTTGCTTTACCACGTATTCGTGATTTCCAAGGAATTAGTCCAAAATGTTTTGATGGACATGGCAACTTTAACCTTGGTTTAACGGAGCAATTAATGTTCCCTGAATTAAACTATGACAGTATTGATCAAGTTTGTGGAATGGATATTTCCATTGTTACAAGTTCAAATACTGATCAAGAAGGTCACGCTTTATTAAAAGCACTTGGGATGCCGTTCAAAGACGGTCCTGTGACTTAATTTATATTATCTCAACATCGCATGGTAAACGACACAATTAGCGATATGCTTACACGCTTACGTAATGCTTATCTCGCCAAAAAAACGGTTGTAGTATTAAAAGCAACGCGTAGTGTGAAAGATATTGCACAAGTATTAGCACAAGAAGGCTTCCTTGGACCTATTGAAAATGAAGCTAATGGTTTTTTTACAGTTACACTAAAACGTGGTGTAAAACAATTTGAACGCGTAAGCACACCTGGTGTTCGTCTGTATGTAAACCATAAAGAATTACCACCTGTTCTCAATGGGATGGGCGTGGCCGTTATCTCGACTTCAAAAGGGGTAATGACGGACCGTAAAGCTCGTGCTTTAGGAATTGGTGGCGAAGTATTGTGTAAAATTTGGTAACCAATGTTCCCCTTTTTTTGGGGACAGCGTCTCGTTTCGAGACGGTGATGATTGTGATTTGTTTAGATCAATTCGATCAAACATCAAATCAAATATCTACACTTTAATATCGCATGAATTCAAAAACGAAGGATGCACAAGAAAAATTCGAAGTTGATGGAGTTGTAACAGAGTGTCTTCCAGATGCAATGTTTCAGGTTGAGCTCGAAAACGGGTTTACTGTTTTAGCGCACATTTCTGGAAAAATCCGTCGAAATTCTATTCGAATTCTTCTTGGTGATCGTGTGACCGTTGAATTGACCCCGTATGATTTAACAAAAGGGCGTATCATTTATCGATTACGTAAAAATGATCCTTCTCGTTTCTAAGTCGAGGTTTTTCACGGGCAGTATTTTCTATTTATATTATTTTTAATATGGCAACGAAACAGCGTAAAAGTGTGCAGAAAAAAACACGCCGCAAAGTTCAACGCGGTGTAGTGCATATTTTAGCAACATTTAACAATACTTTAGTGACCATTAGTGATCGTTCGGGTCTTGTCATTGCTTCATCTTCGGCTGGAGCATGCGGTTTCCGTGGTGCACGTAAAGGAACGCCTTTTGCAGCACAAACAGCTTCAGAAGAAGCGGTACGTAAAGCAATGGATTATGGTCTTAAATATGTTGAAGTAATGGTTAAAGGTCCCGGAGCTGGTCGTGAAATGGCTATCCGTGCTCTTCAACAACTTGGGTTAGGGGTAACTTTAATTCGAGACGTGACACCATTACCTCACAACGGATGTCGTCCTCCGAAAAAACGTCGTATTTAATTGGATTTAACAACAACAACAGCAGTCAAACGGAGAAAAGATGATGATGACAGCTTCGGCAAAGTTACACTCTTTGCAATTTCAACCACTTGCTCCCACTGAATGGTATGGTCGATTAAGTTTTGGTCCAGTGTTACCTGGGCAAGGGCTGACAGTCGGTAATACTTTACGACGTGTCCTTTTAAATGATTTAAAAGGCATTAGCGTTGTCGGAGCGGAAATTGCTGGTGTTGATAACGAGTTTTCAACCTTACCTGGGGTTCGTGAATCTGTGGTGGAAATTTTTTTAAATTTGCGTGATTTAGTTTTTACGCATTATACACCTGATGAGAAAGAACCACCAAGTCAAGGAGAATTGGAACCTGGTGCAAAACCTTTTGCAGCAGCCCAGTTAAAAAAAGACTTATCTAAGTTACCGATTAGCTCATTCCCGTATGTTGTACGTGCTGGGGATTTAGACTCACAAGATTTTAAAATTGTCGATCCAACCCAACCGGTTGCTACGTTGCTTTCTCCGGAAGCCGCAGCAACATTTCAGATTTATCTTTTTTTAAGTGTTGGCCGTGGTTATCAATCTTGGAAGAAATTACCAGGGGTACCCCAAATCATGGGTCAACGCTTTTTTGAAGATTTTACACCACCGACCCGATCGCACACTGGAACTACTTTTCCAATTGATGCGATTTTTATGCCGGTAAAACGTGTAAATTTCACTATTCGAGAAAATCTTGGTGAAGGAGAATATATTTACTTTGAACTTTGGACAAATGGGAGTTTACATCCATTACAAGCGCTTCGATCAGCCGCAAAAGTTTGTATGAAAGTGATGGGAGCTTGCTTACAATGTGTTGATTTACAGCCAAGTTTAACGGATGATCTTGAACCAGGAACACCTGGGGCAACGGTCCCGGTCCAATATACAAAGTCAGAAGCCTTACCGAAATTTGAGTCAATCCCAATTGAACAGTTAGAATTATCGCTTCGTGCGTATAATTGTTTAAAGCGTGCACAAATTTTAACGCTTGCCGATTTAGCCCAACAATCTTGTAGTGATCTTTTAAGTTTACGCAATTTTGGGCAAAAGTCAGCCGAAGAAGTGCGTGCTGCGTTACGAACATATGGAATTGAATTAAAGCAGTAAATGCAAATCTTTGATCAATAGTCTCTGAGTATCGGAGTGTCTATTGTGAAAATTAGAGTGACTATTAGGGAGACAACCTATGGAAGTTTGGTCAGCAGCAGGCCGTCGTAAAAGTGCAGTTGCACAAGTACGAATTTGTTCACCTGGAACTGGAGCCATTACAGTAAATCAAGTGGATGCCGAAAAGTATTTACAAGGTGCATTCCCAACTATTTTAAAACCGTTTGAAACGGTAAAATTAGAACCAACATTTGATCTTTATATTCGTTCCCAAGGGGGAGGACTTTCGGGTCAAGCAGATGCAATTAGCCTTGGCTGTGCCAAAGCTCTTTGCTTAATGAACCCTGAATACCGTGCAGCACTCAAAGCTGAAGGGTTATTAAAGCGTAACGCATTAAAGAAAGAACGTAAAAAGTATGGTTTGAAAAAGGCTCGTAAAGCGCCACAATTTTCAAAGCGTTAATTTGGTTTTTTTGCATTTCAATCGTTTGGTCTTTACTTTTTGTAAAGAGCATTCGACAGAAATGTGTGTTTTAAATCTTCAAGTGTTTTCTTTTTTCATGTTTTGAAGTTTCTCTTCTTGGACTGGGTGAAGAAAAGCACTTGAATGATTTTTGCCTTTGGCATATACTACGAACATGTCTTAGTGGTGGAATGGTAGACACGCAAGCTTGAGGGGTTTGTGCTTTACGGCGTGGAGGTTCGAGTCCTCTCTAAGACAATCCCCATTTCTATGGGAGCATAAAGTATATGGGTCGATGCCCGAGTGGTTAATGGGGGCGGACTGTAAATCCGCTGGCTTTGCCTACACTGGTTCAAATCCAGTTCGGCCCAATCCAAAGATTCCGTGGCTGTGGTGGAATGGTAGACACTGGAGACTTAAAATCTCCTGCCGGTAACGGCGTGAGGGTTCAACTCCCTCCAGCCACATTTGAATTTTGTAGATTTTTTTCTTTGTTTTAGAATAGCACTCACGGCTATTTTAGGTGTGGTATGACTCTTTTTGGACGTAGATTAAAATTTTTAGAAAAAAATTGAATTTCAAGATTTTTTTATTTTAAAAATAAGGTATGATAGGTACTGTGAGACATCAAAGCACGGAGACAGTGATGAATTTCCTTTACGATATTGCGAATGTTGAAATTGGTCAACATTTTTATTGGACCCTTGGTGGTTTCCAAATGCACGGGCAAGTGCTCATTAACTCATGGATTGTTCTTGGAATTATTGTTGCTATTGCAGTAACAACAACTCGAGACTTAAAGCCAGTACCAGAAGGTGGGCAAAACTTTGCTGAGTTTATTGTTGAGTACATTCGTGGAATTGCGAAAACACAGATTGGACATGATTATTTAGAATGGACTCCATACATTGGAACATTATTCTTATTTATTTTTGTATCAAACTGGTCTGGAGCACTTATTCCATGGAAACTTATCGAGCTTCCGCATGGAGAACTTGGTGCACCAACAAATGATATTAACACAACGGTAGCTCTTGCGCTTCTTACGTCAATTACATATTTCTACGCTGGTCTTAAAAAGAAAGGTTTAGAGTATTTTGGTAAGTATGTAGAACCAACACCTATCTTACTTCCAATTAACGTTTTAGAAGACTTTACAAAGCCATTATCATTAAGTTTCCGTCTTTTCGGAAACATTCTTGCTGATGAACTTGTAGTAGCTGTACTTGTATCATTAGTACCGCTTGTAATCCCGATTCCTCTTATTTTCCTTGGACTCTTTACAAGTGGAATTCAAGCCCTTATTTTTGCAACGCTTGCGGGTGCATATATTGGGGAAGCACTTGAAGGTCACTAAACCTAATTTGTTTACTTACTCTGGGTTTTTAACTCGACGTGAGTATCGGCCGTACTCTTTTCTCCTGAGTTTATTAGGAGAAAAGTAGTGAGGGCAATTCTAAATTGAATTTATAAAAACTTTTTTTGCATTTTTTTTATCTTCGCTTTTTTTCTTTGTTTTTTTTCACGTTTAAGTTTTAAAAAAGGCTAAAACCTGTTAATCTTGCAATGCATAAGCAATTTAGAAAAAGGAAACATATAATGAACCCATTAATTTGTGCTGCATCTGTTATTGGAGCTGGTTTAGCAATTGGACTTGGTGCGATTGGTCCTGGTATTGGTCAAGGTACTGCAGCTGGACAAGCTGTAGAAGGTATTGCTCGTCAGCCAGAAGCTGAAGGGAAAATCCGTGGTACTCTTCTTTTATCATTAGCATTCATGGAAGCGTTAACAATTTACGGTCTCGTAGTTGCGCTCGCATTAATGTTCGCAAACCCATTCGTTTCATAAGCGTATCCAAATACGGTCGAGATGATATGTTTTCAGAGTGGCAGCGGCACGTTTGTCTTGTCCTGCCATGAAAACACGGTTTCCAGTCCGTTCTACTGGTTTGATCGACGTTTTGTTTCGTAGATCTCTCTTAAATTGTCTTCTCAGTTTTTGACTGAAAAAGACATTTACAAATTCCAACCATCTGGAGGTTTTGAATGGTATTACTTGCAGAAGGATTCGGATTCAATACAAATATTCTTGAAACGAACGTGCTCAACCTTGCGGTTGTTGTTCCTGCAGTTTTTGTACTCGGGAAAGACACGTTAACGTCAATTTTAGAGGCACGTCGTGAAAAAATTCTCGCGAGTCTCCGTAGTGCAGATGATCGATTTAAAGCGGCGCAATTAGAACTTGATGCTGCAAAATCTGAACTTGCTCGTGCGAAAGATAAAGTTGCTGAAATTCAAGCTGAAGGACGCCAAACAATTAGTGCTCTCCGTCTTGAAGAAGAAAAGCGCTTTGCTGAAGTTTCAGTACGTTTCTCTTCACTTAAAGAAGAGACAATTCGTCTTGAAGAAGAAAAAGTTATTGCCGAGTTCCGTCAACAACTCATTAAAGTTGCGTTTGAAAAAGCACTCACTGGTATTAAATCACGTATGAGTCCTTCACTTCACCGCAAATACATTGATGCAAAAATTGCTCTTATGAGCAGTCGTCTTTAATTGGACCTACCACGGTTGTTTCTTTATTGATACACCGGCTTGGTCCACAAAGATAGTAATCAAATTTTTTTGATTATTTAGAGATTCAAGCACTCAGTTTCTGAGTTCTTTCTTGATTCTCTCCCAATAGAAATGGGACGGTGTGCCACTTTTGGCCACCACTAATCCGTGAAAAGTTAATCCCAAAGATTGAATCGAACCGAGGATCACATGGTAAAAATTCGCCCCGATGAAATTAGTAGCGTTATTCGCCAACAAATTGAACAGTACACTCAAGAAGCACAAGTTGTAAACGTTGGAACTGTGCTCTCCGTTGGAGATGGTATTGCTCGTATCTATGGATTAGAGAAAGCAATGGCTGGAGAACTCCTTGAGTTCCAAGATGGAACAATTGGTGTAGCTCTTAACCTTGAGTCAGACAACGTAGGTGCTGTATTAATGGGTGACGGTCTTGCTGTACAGGAAGGTGACTCAGTAAAAGCAACTGGAAAGATTGCACAGGTACCAGTTGGTGAAGCGTTCTTAGGTCGTGTAGTTGACGGTTTAGCTCGTCCAATTGATGGAAAAGGTGATATTAAAGCTGACGGAACTCGTCTTATTGAATCACCAGCACCAGGTATTATTGCACGTCGTTCAGTATACGAACCACTTCAAACAGGACTTGTATCTATTGATGCAATGATTCCAATTGGACGTGGACAACGTGAGTTAATTATTGGTGACCGTCAAACTGGAAAAACTGCTGTAGCAACAGATACAATTATTAACCAAAAAGGTGGTGACTGTATTTGTGTATACGTAGCAATTGGACAGAAAGCTTCAACAGTAGCACAAATTGTAACTACACTTGCAGAAGCTGATGCAATGTCATACACAATTGTTGTAGCTGAGAACGCAAATGCGCCAGCAACACTTCAATACCTTGCACCATATACTGGGGCTTCTTTAGCAGAGTACTTCATGTACACTGGTCGTGCGACACTCATCATTTATGATGACCTTTCGAAGCAAGCGCAAGCTTACCGTCAAATGTCACTTCTCCTTAAGCGTCCTCCAGGACGTGAGGCATACCCTGGAGACATTTTCTACCTTCACTCACGTTTACTTGAGCGTGCAGCGAAGCTTAACGATGCTCTTGGTGAAGGAAGTATGACGGCTTTACCAATTATTGAAACACAAGGTGGAGATGTATCAGCGTACATTCCAACGAACGTAATTTCAATTACTGATGGACAGGTATTCCTTTCGGCTGACCTTTTCAACTCAGGTATTCGTCCGGCAATTAACGTTGGTATTTCGGTATCACGTGTAGGTTCTGCAGCACAAATTAAGGCAATGAAGCAAGTAGCAGGTACACTTAAGCTTGAACTTGCACAGTTTGCTGAGCTTGAAGCATTTTCACAGTTCGCATCTGACCTTGACCAAGCAACGCAAAACCAACTTGCACGTGGAGTACGCTTACGTGAACTTCTTAAGCAAGCACAATCAGCGCCACTTTCAGTAGAGATGCAAGTTGCAACAATCTACACTGGGGTACAAGGTTACTTAGATGATCTTGCTGTTGGAGATGTACGTAAGTTCCTTGAAGGACTTCGTGGATACATCAAGTCAAACAAGCAAAACTTTGTAAGCGATGTAGCGAGCTCTAAAAAGATGTCTCCAGAATCAGAAGAAATCTTAAAGACAGCTATTACTGAGTACAAAGCAATTTTTGCTGCGTCATAAGTTAAAAGTTAACTTTTAACCTTTTTCCCTAGAGTGCCTGCACTCTAGGGAAGTAATCTAAATTATAAAAAATTATTTATAAAGTGTTGTTTCTGGCGAATTTTTTCGGGCGGGTGCTTCTGGTATAGTTTGCATACCATACTTACAAACTAACCATTATTTATAGGTTCACTTAAATTTCGTTTAAGTATATAACGTTCGTAGGCATACATATTACTTTTGAATTCACTATTTTATTTTGTAAAATATGCTTTTTTTGTGTGATATGATAATCGTTATTTCTTCAGCTACAATTTGGTAGTCTCTATTTTTTGATTAGAGTGAAGAGTATAAGTAATGAAATACAGAGGAAAAATTGATGACAATTAGCCCACCAGAACGCGAGGTTAAAGCAGTCAAGATTGTTGTAGACCGTGATCCCGTTCCAACTTCATTTGAGAAATGGGGTAAACCAGGACACTTCTCACGTACTCTTGCAAAGGGTCCTGCAACAACAACATGGGTATGGGATCTTCATGCCGATGCACACGACTTTGATAGCCACACAACAGACCTTGAAGACATTTCTCGTAAAGTCTTCAGTGCACACTTTGGTCAACTTGGAGTAATCTTCATTTGGTTAAGTGGAATGTATTTCCACGGTGCACGTTTTTCGAACTACGAAGCGTGGTTAAGTGATCCAACACACATTAAGCCAAGTGCACAAGTTGTTTGGCCAATTGTTGGACAAGAAATTTTAAATGGTGACGTAGGAGGAGGATTCCAAGGAATTCAAATCACGTCAGGATTCTTCCAGCTTTGGCGTGGAAGTGGTATTACAAGTGAACTTCAACTTTATAGTACAGCGATTGGTGCATTAATTTGTGCTGGTCTTATGTTCTTTGCAGGTTGGTGGCACTACCACAAAGCAGCACCAAAACTTGAATGGTTCCAAAATGTAGAATCAATGATGAACCACCACCTTGCAGGTCTTCTTGGACTTGGAAGTCTTTCATGGTCGGCACACCAGATTCACATTGCTTTACCGATTAACACTCTTCTCGATGCTGGTGTTGATCCAAAGGAAATCCCACTTCCACATGAGTTTATGCTTAACCGTGAACTTATGGCACAACTTTACCCGAGTTTTGGGCAAGGTCTTGCACCATTCTGGTCATTTAACTGGTCAGAGTACTCAGATTTCCTTACATTCCGTGGGGGTCTTAACCCTGTAACTGGTGGTCTTTGGCTTTCAGATACAGCACACCACCACCTTGCAATTGGTGTACTTTTCATCATCGCTGGGCACATGTACCGCACAAACTGGGGTATTGGACACAGCATGAAGGAAATTCTTGAAGCACACAAAGGTCCATTCACTGGTGAAGGGCACAAAGGTCTTTATGAAATTTTAACAACATCATGGCACGCACAACTTGCTATTAACTTAGCACTTTTCGGGTCACTTTCAATTGTTGTTTCCCACCACATGTATGCAATGCCACCATACCCGTACTTAGCAACGGATTATGGAACACAGCTTTCACTTTTCACACACCACATGTGGATTGGAGCGTTCTGTATTTGTGGAGCTGCTGCGCACGCAGCAATCTTCATGGTTCGTGATTACGACCCAACAAACAACTACAACAACCTTCTTGACCGTGTGCTTCGTCACCGTGATGCAATGATTTCGCACTTAAACTGGGTATGTATTTTCCTCGGTTTCCACAGTTTTGGACTTTACATTCACAACGATACAATGAGTGCACTTGGTCGTCCGCAGGATATGTTCTCGGATACTGCAATTCAACTTCAACCAGTATTTGCACAATGGATTCAAAACACACACGCTCTTGCACCAACACTCACAGCACCAACAGCTGGAGCTAGTACAAGTCCAAGTTGGGGTGGAGACATCGTAGCTGTAGGTGGTAAGATTGCAATGATGCCGATTTCTCTTGGAACGTCGGATTTCATGGTACACCACGTACACGCTTTCACAATTCACGTAACTGTGCTTATTCTTCTTAAGGGAGTTCTTTTTGCACGTAGTTCACGTCTTATCCCAGATAAGGCAAACCTTGGATTCCGTTTCCCTTGTGATGGACCAGGACGTGGAGGAACATGTCAAGTATCAGCTTGGGACCACGTTTTCCTTGGTCTTTTCTGGATGTACAACTCAATTTCTGTAACAATTTTCCACTTTAGCTGGAAGATGCAATCAGACGTTTGGGGAAGTGTAACAGAGAATGGTGTATCTCACATTACTGGTGGTAACTTTGCACAAAGTGCCAACACTATTAATGGATGGCTTCGTGATTTCCTTTGGGCACAATCATCGCAAGTAATTCAATCTTACGGATCAGCGCTTTCAGCGTACGGTCTTATTTTCTTAGGCGCACACTTTATTTGGGCGTTTAGTCTTATGTTCTTATTCTCTGGTCGTGGATACTGGCAAGAACTTATTGAATCAATTGTATGGGCACACAACAAACTTAAAGTGGCTCCTGCGATTCAACCACGCGCATTAAGTATTACTCAAGGACGTGCTGTTGGAGTTGCTCACTACCTTTTAGGTGGAATTGCAACGACATGGTCATTCTTCTTAGCGCGTATTATTGCAGTAGGATAACCGCGGAGGATATAAACACATGGCAACAAAATTCCCTAAATTTAGTCAGTCTCTTGCACAAGATCCAACAACTCGCCGTCTTTGGTTCGGAATTGCGACTGCGCATGATTTCGAAGTTCATGATGGTATGACAGAAGAAAAGCTTTACCAAAAGATTTTCGCGTCACACTTTGGACAACTTGCAATTATCTTTTTATGGACGTCTGGAAACCTTTTCCACGTAGCATGGCAAGGTAACTTTGAACAGTGGGGTGAAGACCCTCTTCACATTCGCCCAATTGCCCACACAATTTGGGATCCACACTTTGGACAACCCGCTGTTGAAGCATTCACACGTGGAGGAGCATCGGCTCCTGTAAACATCGCCTATTCAGGTGTGTACCAATGGTGGTACACAATTGGTATGCGTACGAACAATGATCTTTACAACGGATCACTTTTCTTACTTTTTGTAGCTGGACTTTTCCTCTTTGCAGGATGGCTCCACCTTCAACCAACATTTGCACCAGCACTTTCATGGTTTAAAAATGCGGAGTCACGTTTAAACCACCACCTTTCTGGACTTTTAGGTACAAGTTCACTTGCATGGACAGGACACCTTGTACACGTAGCTATTCCAGAATCGCGTGGTGTACACGTACGTTGGGATAACTTCTTAACAACATTACCGCACCCAGCAGGACTTGCACCATTCTTCACAGGACAATGGGCAGTTTATGCACAGAACCCAGATACAGCGAGCCACATCTTCGGAACTTCTGAAGGAGCTGGTACAGCTATTCTTACGTTCTTAGGTGGATTCCACCCACAAACAGAAAGTCTTTGGCTTACTGATATGGCACACCACCACCTTGCTATTGCTGTACTTTTCATCATCGCTGGACACCAATACCGTACAAACTTCGGGATTGGGCACAGCATGAAAGAAATTCTTGAAGCACACACACCACCAGCAGGTGGACTTGGAGCGGGACACAAAGGTCTTTACGACACTCTTAACAACTCACTTCACTTCCAACTTGGTCTTGCACTTGCATCTGTAGGTGTAGCAACATCTCTTACTGCACAGCACATGTATGCGCTTCCACCGTATGCATTCCTTGCACAGGATTTTACTACCGTAGCAGCGCTTTACTCGCACCACCAATACATTGCTGGATTTATTATGTGTGGAGCATTTGCACACGGTGCTATTTTCTTTATCCGTGATTACGATCCGGAAGCAAATGAAGGAAACGTACTTGCACGTATGCTTGAGCACAAAGAAGCAATTATTTCACACTTAAGTTGGGTATCGCTTTTCCTTGGTTTCCACACACTTGGTCTTTACGTACACAATGACGTAATGCAAGCGTTCGGAACACCTGAAAAGCAAATCCTTATTGAGCCAGTATTTGCACAATGGATTCAAGCAGCACAAGGAAAGTCACTCTACGGATTCGACATTCTCCTTTCAGCTGATGGGAACCCAGCAAATGCAGCAAGCCAATCTATTTGGCTTCCAGGCTGGCTTGAAGCGATTAACAGCTCAACAAATTCACTTTTCCTTCCAATTGGACCTGGTGACTTCCTTGTACACCACGCAATTGCTCTTGGACTCCACACAACAACACTTATTCTTGTGAAGGGTGCTCTTGATGCACGTGGTTCGAAACTTATGCCAGATAAGAAAGATTTTGGTTACAGTTTCCCTTGTGACGGACCGGGACGTGGAGGAACTTGTGACATCTCAGCATGGGATGCATTCTACCTCGCTGTTTTCTGGGAACTTAACACAGTTTCTTGGACTGTTTTCTACTTCCACTGGAAGCACCTTGCACTTTGGCAAGGAAACTCAGCGCAGTTTAACGAATCATCTACATACATTATGGGATGGCTTCGTGATTACCTTTGGCTTAACTCATCACAGCTTATTAACGGTTACAACCCATTCGGTATGAACAGTCTTTCAGTTTGGGCATGGATGTTCCTTTTTGGACACCTTATCTATGCTACTGGATTTATGTTCCTTATTTCATGGCGTGGATACTGGCAAGAGCTTATTGAGACACTTGTATGGGCACACGAGCGTACTCCACTTGCAAACTTTGTAAAGTGGAACGATAAACCGGTTGCTCTTTCAATTGTACAAGCACGTCTTGTTGGACTTACACACTTCGCAGTAGGGTTTGTCTTAACATACGCAGCCTTCGTTATTGCATCAACATCTGGAAAGTTCGGATAAATTGATGTATTTGTTTGGTAAAGGTTTGTATGTCGTTTGGCCTCTATAAACTTTTCTGGACAGAATAACACTTTCTTCTTTGGCGCTTTTGGGCGCCAAAGAAGGTTTATATTAAAAAAAATAAAAATGCTGCAGAGCTTTTTTTTAATATAAACCTTCTTTACTAGATTTCTTTTACTTCATTCTGTAAACTAAACTTACAGTTTTGGGTTGTGTTTATTACATTTATTAATTTTTGATTAGATTATGCAAATGTTAGTGTTCTATTTTTTATCTCTTGGTAAGGTTATTACAGAGTTTTGTGCTAAAGATACCAATGTGGCTGGGGTGATTGTTCTCGCCAGTCTCTTGTTGATGGCGTTGATGACTCCTTCACAATCGAAGCGTACTGATCGTTTTGTTCGTTTTCTTTATAAGCGTGTTCCACTCTTCTCTTCCTATGGCCAAGCATCATTTGTAGTTAGAATCGGATCATGGTTTTTTGCGTCTGCACTTCTCTTTTTTGATTGGGGTTCACCACCAAAATTTTGGTTCTTTTTCTTTGCCTTTTTTTTGGCTCTTGTGCGTTTCGTGTCCATGCTACATGATGATATGTTTCCGTATATGTAATCACTTTGATACCGCTTTTTTTACGTGTATATGCCTACTAGAGGGCCTTCAAATAGATTGAAGGCCCTTTCTTTATTTGTCTCACCTGTGTTTCTTTTGACCTAATTTGTAGGCATTAAAGAGTTCGAAGTGGTACTAATAAAAGTTTAGAAGTTCATTTCTGCAAGTTGTACTTTCTCGAATTGCTTCTTCTTAAGAACAAGGAATACTTGTGCAATAAGAATAAATCCTAAGAAAATAATAAGTCCTTGAAGACGAGCTGGGTTTTGGAGAACAATTTCTGTTTCCCCTTGTCCAAATCCACCAACGTTCGGGTTGTTTGTTACTGGCTGATCAAGTGTTACTTTTTGTCCAACAGCGACAATTACTTCTGGTCCTGTTGGGATTGCTTGTGTTACTGACCCACCTTCTGTTTTTTCAATAATAAGATCTACACCTTTTTCTGTTGGGTTAAGTGCACTTACAGTTCCTGCCGCTACTGCGTTGTATACTGTGTTGTTACTCTTTGTTCCATCAGGATAGATCTGTCCACGTCCACGGTTTCCACCAAGGTAGATTGGGTATGTAAGGAAGCTTACATCTTTATCTTTTGCCGGATCTGGTGCAAGGATTGGGAATGTCATTTCACTGTACTTTTTACCAGGAACTGGTCCAACAATAAGAATGTTCTTTTTGTCATCACTGTATGGTTGGAAGTAGAGTTTACCAACTTTTTCTTTTGTCTCTGCAGACATACGCTCAGGTGGTGCTACCTGGAATCCTTCTGGAAGGATAAGAACAGCTCCAACGTTAAGTCCACCTTTTTTCCCGTTACCGAGAACCTGTTTTACTTGTTGGTCATATGGAATTTTCACCACCGCTTCAAACACAGAATCCGGAAGTACTGCTTGTGGTACTTCAATATCAACTGGTTTTTGCGCAAGGTGACAGTTTGCACATACAATACGCCCTGTTGCTTCACGTGGGTTTTCGTACCCTTGTTGTGCATACATTGGGTATGCAAAAGCTTGGTTTGCGCTTCCCATCATAAGAGCTGCAGCAAGACCACTAAATAAGAAATTTTTCTTCATGGAAGTTAATTAAATAGATGAAAAAAATGAATAGAGGTAGGTGCAAACATACGTCTCCACACTATGCTTTATCGTAATTTTCTAAGTTTAAAATTTCCTTTAAATTGGGGCAGAAGGACTCGAACCTCCGAATAACTGAACCAAAACCAGCCGCCTTACCACTTGGCTATGCCCCAGACTTTATCTCAATTATGGTTTTTTTTCGAGCAAAAGTCAATGGCTGTCCAAAACGTGAACAGCCAAAGAAAGTGTCGTTTACCAACTTGATTTACGTACTCCTGGAAGGAGACATTGGTGTGCCATTTCGCGTAATACATGACGTGAAAGACCAAAATCACGATAGAAGCCTTTTGGTCGACCCGTTTTTGCACAACGGTTATGTAAGCGTACCGGTGAACTATTACGCGGTAAGCCCTGGAATTGGCGGTGAATAAGTACAACTTCACGAATAGATGTTGCATCACGAAGTTCTTGTTTAAATTGCGAGCGTTTTGCTGCATACTTTTGCACAAGTTTTTGACGTTTTGTCTCACGTGCAATCATTGATTTTTTTGCCATGTATAAAAAAGTAGATGGTTAATATTGGTTTGGGCTCAATGTACCATATTTCTTCACGTTCGTCATGTCTTTTTCATGGATTTTTTTAACTCCCCAGACAGGATTTGAACCTGTGACCAATCGGTTAACAGCCGATTGCTCTACCACTGAGCTACTGAGGATTGTGTTCAAGAAGGCAGAACTTCCTTATTTAGTCTAGAGTGTAACAGATAGATGCATCTGAGTCTACTCTCACTTCATTTTTTTCTTCGAAGCTTCTTGAATCTTGCTCAGTTATTCTTTATACTTCAGTAGCGCCTCCTTAGCTCAGCGGCTAGAGCATCGTATTTGTAATGCGAGGGTCGTCGGTTCAATTCCGACAGGAGGCTTTAAAGAGAGTTTTCGAAAGTCTACTTTGGTTTATTTGACGGTTTCCGCTCGGAGAGGATTCGAACCTCTACCCGACATCTTAGAAGGATGCTGTCCTATCCATTAGACTACCGAGCGTTAAAATATAAATAAAAAAAGTTAGAGGACGATGATTCTGTGTAAGGCGTTTTTATGTTTAGATTAAAGGGAGAAGTATTTGTATACTCTTTCTGCTTGCGCCTTGATTACAGAATCGAAGACGCACTCAAAATGGCAATCAAATGTGCCAATACAGAGTTCGTCGGAAAGCTTATTAAAGGTTTAATTGATCTCCACGACGGTACTGTAAGTATGCCGTTACAAATAATCCAGAAAGTGTTACAGGGATTAATCCAAGAACAATTCCAGAAAGAAGTGCTTCTACCATTGTGAATTTCCTCGTTTTCTATAAATCTGAAAGGAGAGGCTTGAGGGGGCCAAAGCCCCCTCAAGCCTTCGGTCGAGTTTTTTACTTAATAAAGCTTTTCAGCCAAACAGAGTAAAAAGGTACGATGAATTAGAGAGTATCAACAGTATCGAATTCGAACTTAATCTCTTTCCATACTTCACAAGCTGCAGCGAGCTCAGGGCTCCACTTACAAGCTGCACGGATTACGTCTCCACCTTCACGAGCAAGGTCACGTCCTTCGTTACGAGCCTGAGTACAAGCCTCAAGAGCTACACGGTTAGCAGACGCACCTGGAGCGTTACCCCATGGGTGTCCAAGAGTACCACCACCGAACTGTAAACATGCATCGTCACCGAAGATCTCTACAAGAGCTGGCATGTGCCATACGTGAATACCACCAGAAGCTACTGGCATTACACCTGGAAGAGAAGCCCAGTCCTGAGTGAAGTAAACTCCACGGTCACGGTCCTTCTCAACGTATGCATCACGCATAAGGTCTACGAAACCAAGAGTTACGTTACGCTCACCCTCGAGCTTACCTACTACAGTTCCTGAGTGAAGGTGGTCACCACCTGACATACGGAGAGCCTTAGCAAGTACACGGAAGTGAATACCGTGGTTCTTCTGACGGTCAATTACAGCGTGCATTGCACGGTGAATGTGAAGAAGAAGACCGTGGTCACGACAGTAGTGAGCAAGAGTTGTGTTAGCTGTGAATCCAGCAGTAAGGTAGTCGTGCATTACAATCGGCATACCGAGTTCTTTAGCACAAACTGCACGCTTGATCATCTCGTCAACGTTTCCAGCTGTAGCGTTAAGGTAGTGTCCTTTAACTTCCCCAGTCTCAGCTTGAGACTTGTAGATAGCCTCAGCTACGAAAAGGAAACGGTCACGCCAACGCATGAATGGCTGTGAGTTTACGTTCTCGTCATCCTTAGTGAAGTCAAGTCCACCACGAAGACACTCGTATACTGCACGACCGTAGTTCTTAGCAGAAAGTCCAAGCTTCGGCTTAATAGTACATCCAAGGAGACCACGTCCGTACTTGTTTAACTTATCACGCTCAACCTGGATTCCGTGAGGAGCACCCTGGAAAGTCTTACAGTAAGCTACAGGAATACGTAAATCTTCTAAACGAAGTGCACGAAGAGCCTTGAATCCGAATACGTTACCAACGATTGATGTGAAAAGGTTAGTTACTGATCCTTCCTCGAAAAGGTCGAGTGGGTAAGCAACGTAAGCGATGTATTGGTTATCTTCACCAGGAACTGGCTCGATATCGTAACAACGTCCCTTGTAACGGTCAAGTTGAGTAAGTCCGTCAGTCCATACAGTAGTCCAAGTACCAGTTGATGACTCAGCTGCTACAGCTGCTCCACACTCTTCTGGTGGTACACCTGGTTGTGGTGTCATACGGAATGCTGCAAGAATATCAGTCTCAGATACCTGGTAATCAGGAGTGTAGTACGTTAAACGGTAGTCTTTTACACCTGCTTGGAATCCAGTACCTGTTTTAGTCTCAGTTTGTGGTGACATAATCTTTAGTTAAGTTAAGAATTTGGTCCATAATGGCTAATTCGACTTGGCGAATTTGTATGTAACAAAGTTAGATACAAAAATTGTCTCGAAAGACATTTTTACCAATTGTACACGGCTTCGACCAATGTGACAAGTCATTTTTTTTGCCAGGAACCAGATTTGAACTGGTGACACAAGGATTTTCAGTCCTCTGCTCTACCGACTGAGCTATCCCGGCTAAGGATCTATTTCATACCGTACCGAATAAGTAGGTTGTTTGTCAAGGTGACCACTTGGAAACTTGAAAAACATTGAGACTTTGGGTTTGCAGTACGGAGAACTTCCGACCCACACACAGAATGTGGGCCAAAAGTTACCAGATAAGAGATTTACGACATGGTCTGTAAATCTAGCTTCGCATTACATGAATGGGAAACTAAGTGCATCTGGGAAAAAACGGTTTAATTCAATCAAAAGTCCTGCAAGGAAGCTAAACCAAACGGCCGCAAGTACAGGTGCTGTTGAAAGATAAATTGTAAAATCTTTCATGTTACTTTCTCCAAATACTAGTAGTAATTGTGACCTATAAAATTTTAAAGAGAAGTTATAGGACTAGTGTGTTCCCGTAGGGAACGTCGGATTGAATATTTGTTATTCGAAGTCTTTTGAGTTCGGGTTACGTCCTGGGTCATTTGAAAGGAACCCAAAGATAAAAAGTGACACAAAGAAACTAACAACAGTATATACAAGAATTTTTAATGTAAGCATAATATCCCTCTTTTAAATTAACGGAAACTTACAGAAGCTTGCCAAACAAAAGCAAGAAGTAAGAAAAGAACTGGAATAATTGGAAGTACGTCTACAAGCGGGTCAAATGGAGCGTACGCTTCTGGTAATCGTCCAAGAACAAAAATTTGAGTCATGAGGAATTCTCCAATCAAATTAATTAAGGAATGAACTAGCACTTTTAGTATATCTTATTGTTTCAAACAAATCAAAAATCCACACGAATAGATTTAAAATAGTTTTTTTATAGTGTTTGGAAGAGGGGCGTGGCCCCTCCTCCACGTTGTAGCGGAAAGCTACTGCGTTATTAGCTCATAAATACTGGCGGTCCACCGGCAGAGTTTTCCCACATTTTAAATGCAGCAATACGCGCTGTTTCACGGTCAAACTTTAATTGGTTCTCAATATAAATTTTACGTGATTCAGCTTTTTCCATACCTGCTTTTGCTTCGCTTACAAGTTTTTCTGCTTCATCAAGTTTAATTCCTGAAGCTTCTTCGATATCTCGGCAAAGGATATTAATACGGTTTTCTTTAATTACACCGAATCCACCAAGAAGTGCAAGGAATTTCCATTCTGTGCCTTGGCGAATTGCGAGAACTCCGTTATCTAATCCAGTAACTAACGGGGCGTGCTCTTCAAGAATACCAATGTATCCAGTGTTTGTTGGAAGAAGTAATTCTTGTGCTTCTTCCTGAAAAAAGATTCGGTCTGGTTTTACAATACAAACTTCCATAGTTTACCTCTTTTAGGTTAATTAAGTGGGAAGAATTTTCTTCCCAATTTTTACATTATAACTTCGCAGCTTTTTCAACTACTTCATCAACGTTTCCAACAAGGTAGAATGCCTGCTCTGGGAGGTCATCTAACTCACCGTTTAAAATCATGTTGAATCCAGAAATTGCTTCGGCAAGTGTTACATATTTTCCTGGTGATCCAGTGAATACTTCTGCTACGAAGAATGGCTGTGAAAGGAAACGTTCAACTTTACGCGCACGCGCTACTAATAAACGGTCCTCTTCTGAAAGCTCATCAAGACCTAAAATTGCAATAATATCTTGAAGCTCTTTGTAACGCTGTAACATCTTCTTAACACCTTGCGCTGCATCATAGTGCTCGTTACCAAGAATCCATGGCTGAAGCATTGTTGATGATGAATCAAGAGGGTCTACCGCTGGGTAAATTCCTTTTGCCGCTAAGTTACGTGAGAGTACTGTTGTTGCGTCTAAGTGTGCGAATGTTGTTGCTGGCGCTGGGTCAGTAAGGTCATCCGCAGGTACATATACAGCTTGAATTGATGTAATTGAACCAGTTTTTGTTGAAGTAATACGCTCTTGGAGACCACCCATCTCTGTACTAAGAGTTGGTTGGTAACCTACTGCTGATGGCATACGTCCTAAAAGTGCTGATACTTCAGAACCTGCTTGTACAAAACGGAAAATGTTATCTACGAAGAGAAGTACGTCTTGGTTGTTTACGTCACGGAAGTACTCAGCCATTGTAAGAGCTGTAAGTCCAACACGCATACGTGCACCTGGAGGTTCGTTCATCTGTCCGTACACTAAAGCTACCTTAGAATCACCAAGGTTTCCTTTGTTAATTACGTTAGATTCACACATCTCTTGGTAAAGGTCGTTTCCTTCACGAGTACGCTCACCTACACCAGCAAATACTGACACACCACCGTGTGCTTTTGCAATGTTGTTGTTAAACTAGATCGCCGGTCACCCGGTCGACCCGTCTTCAGATCCGGACGTGCGACTTTCACCGCATCCGGCTCCCGAGATATAGATCCTCTCTCTGGAGGATGTAATAAGAACGTGTTAAATTGGGTTCTGATATAAAGTTCAGTTCATAGGCTCGCTATAAGTTAGAGAGTTGCTGTTGGTACAAATAATCTCCCTTCCATGTCCTTCAATTGAATGAGGTCTTTAGAGAAAGACAAAGATTTATACACAACTGCTTAGATACCTTCAAAATGTGTGGCGAGTGCTTTACATTTTGAGTCGTTCATCGGGTGACACGACATTTTTGAACCAGCAGATGATTCGGAAAGAAAGATACCAGCTGAGTCCAAGGATACCGATCATGAAGAATACTTGGTATTGCATCTGAACACCGAGAGCTAGATATTCTGTTTTCTTGTACGTAATTACCTTTGTAATGATTACAGGTGTTTTATGCCCAAGAAGTTTGGCAAGAATATTAACGACCCAAACGATAGGTGCTGTAATGATATGTAACTTTTCAAAATGGTTGGCTAAAGAGCATGCTCCAGTTGCAACAATTGTTGTTACAATGGCGTTGCGTGCATTTTCAGCCTCAATTTGGTGTTGGAGAGCTTGGCGCTCTTTTAACATTTCATGTACTTGTTTTGCAAATTTCCCTGGAAGGGTGCGTCCAAAGGCCTTTCCGGCTCCATCTTTTACAGCGTTAAACACAATTCCCATCGAGTGGGTATTTTTCTTAACGGCGTTGAGACGCTTTTTCTGTTCAAGGTGGTTATCTAATGATTCCATAGATTCACGCATTAGGTTATTTGCAAAATCCTCTTCTCGTTGAGTTGGTGTTTCCTCCGTGAATTGGTCTAAGTTATTCTGTACTTTTGAATCACGAATACGTCGTGCAGCGTTATCTTTATTGGGTTTGTTCATGTTGTACCTCATTTTTAATAAAATAGGGTCGAATTTTTATGCGTTGATGGTGCATAGTTGATCGATACAACAGTGAGCGTTGTACAGTGCCCAATGGACACTGTACCTTATAGCGATAACTGCATCTTCCTGCTTGTAGGAAGATTTCCAAATCACAAACTATGGAACGAACGTTTTTCTTATATCAGGCAGAAAGTGAGGATTCATGGTCACATTAAGATGTTGGGTTGGAGCTATCCGTTTTACGGTTTCTTGCTTCCTGCGCGCTTTTCTCTGTGTGACATGAACGGTGAACTAGTTGTAGGTTGTCATATTGGTCTTTCCCTCCTAATGAGATAGGCACAATATGGTCTACTTCAAATTCAGTGACAGAATAGAATGTGAACTTGTTATTGCAAAGGGCACACTTCCCATCCTGTCGTTGCGCTAATTTCTTAACGCTGGGGCTTAGGAAAGAGAATTGTGGGCTACGTAACACCCAATACCCTCGTTCGTTGCGATCGTAGGGGGACGCTGAGTTTCGGACTTTGATATGACGCTTGCTTTTAATCCAAGATGGGTAGGCGAGAAAAATAAAGTTCTTTTGCTTGTCTCGACCTTCTACTTCACATCCGAAGATCCATTTTCCAGAGTGTTCGGTCCCACGGAAATTGACCGTGGTTTCTTTGAAGTAGCTAGCTAGGAGTTTACTTCCGGCTAAACCTTTACTTTTGCGTCTGATGACCCAGTGGTTTAGTTTCTCGAAGATTCTTAGCTCAACTTGTTTGAAGTCTTTAGCGCACTCATGAACACAGTAATAGTTGCACCATCCAACCACGATGGGGTTAAGGCGTCTAATAATTTGCTCTTGAGACCAACTTTTATGGGCTAATACTGATTTGACTTTGTCAAGCAGGCGGGTTTTGGCTTTACGAGATACACTTGCACGGATTTTCCATCCAGATTTGGAAGATTTACTTCGTAACGAAATAAATTGGAAACCGAGAAAGGTGAATCCATTTGCAGAATCAACAATTGATGTCTTCTCTTCTGATAGTTCTACTCCAACGTTATTTACCAACCAGCTGTTTACAAAATGTTTTGTAAGTTGGATGACTTGGAGTGACGGATGGATAATGACAAAATCGTCAGCATATCTAATAATGCTAATTTGTTGGCGTCTCTCTGCCATGGATACAGAACTAGCTTTAACTAGTTTTCCAGTTTGTCCAAAATTTTCATAGAGATCTCTTACGTAGAAATCTCTTACTGCTTCTTCTAATCCATAAAGGGCGATGTTTGCCAATAATGGGGAGATTACACCACCTTGGGGTGTTCCCAGGTGGGTTTTCTCTAGATTTTCGGGTAGCGTGCGTGGAAAACCAGAGATTTTGCCTGCTTTGAGCCAACCCTGAATTGCCTTTTTTATAATAGGAGGGCATTCAATCTTGTTTAGAAGTTTATCATGATCAATATTGTCAAAGAACCCTTTGATATCTGCGTCTAGGACGTATTTCTTGTTGCTTCGTAATGCATGCCATACTGCAGATGTTGCATCGTGGCATCCACGGGCTGGTCGGAATCCAAAGGAGTTTTGTTCGAACATGACGAATTTAGCTTCCCAAGTTGGTTCCAGGGCTAATTTCGCAAGGTATTGTAATGCTCGATCTTCCATTACAGGGATCCCTAAAATACGTTTCTTATCTGTGCCGGGTTTAGGAATTTCCACGGTACGGATAGGTTTTTCAGCTTTGCTTAGCTTGAGATCTCTAGCTAGCGCGAAACGCTTGGCAGGGCTCAATCTAGCAATACGGTCGACCCCGGCCGTTCTACGGCCTCGATTCTGTTGACTTACACGTTTGACTGCAAGCAGTTTTGCGTAGGGATGCATAATTAGTCGACGTTGCAAAGAGAGTAATCTCTTTCGCGCTTTACTAGTTGGTTCCCCTTTTCGCAATACTTGCTCGTAGCCATTACTTGCTTTGAAAATGCGTTCTTGGAGAAGGAAAATGCTTTCTTCGACTGTACGCCAATTTACATTCTCCCACGTCCCAATAGCTTTGAAGATTTTGTCTTCTCCTCCATTTGGACTCATAATTCTCTCCTAATTTTCAAAGGTTTCTATATCTCCTGATTCATTTCTGTCCATAAACCTAACTCCAACTTAGCGTCAGGTTACGTCACTTATTCTTTTGGTTTAAGTGTTATTGAGGGTCACCTTTATCGAGCAACCAACTTTTAATTCTTGAATCAGTCCTGCAGTTATTCCACACCACCCGAACCGGTGGCTGTAAGTTTGCTTTCTTTGCTGGTTACAGTCCTATGCGAAATAACCCACCCGTTTTCCTTTATCCTGTTCTGTGAACTTTTAGATTCCTCAAATATACCTATCATTGATCTGTGTTTAGGCAGATGTTTGTATGCTAAGTCAGCTAATCCTCTGACTTAGTTCAATGAATATCCAATAGTTATGACCAATAGAAAGTTACTATTTTGGATATACTTCTCATTTAAGCTTATGGGCCTTAAAAGTCATGGTTCGAAATTAGATACGTAAAGAGGTTGTTTAACATGTTCATAAGTTAACGTTTAATGTTTCTATTCAGTAAATGTTCTAAGAGCATGTGCCACTATATAAATAAATCTTGAGTTCGTATGAATAATCCATGCTGCCCGGGAGAGTTCCGTTCTGTTGAAGCAAACCCGACGATTATTCAATTCAGTCCATACCGACTGTGAGAGCTTTGCACTCCCCAGGGTAAAGAATCAACCCACTATTTAGTGGATTGGCTTGCTGTTGTTAAGCAAGCACCGGTCGCACGATGAGTTCCATGATGAGTACAGTCTTACCAACACCAGCACCACCGAATAAACCAATTTTTCCACCACGACGGTATGGAGCAAGAAGGTCTACTACTTTAATTCCAGTTTCGAAAATTGCGAGGTTTGTGTCAAGATCAACGAATGCTGGAGCGTTTTTGTGAATTGGAAGTTTTGTATCTGCTGGACATGGTCCAAGCTCGTCTACAGGGTCTCCAAGTACGTTAAAAATACGTCCAAGAATTGTTTTACCTACTGGTACAGAAAGTGCTGCTCCAGTATCTACAACTGTCATTCCACGTTGTAAACCATCAGTTGCACTCATTGATACTGCACGAACGAGGTTATCTCCAAGGAGTTGCTGTACTTCAGCTACGATTTTTACGTCGTTTCCAGATTCATCTTTCGCAGTAATTTCAAGTGCGTTGTAGATGTTTGGAAGTTTCTTTGGTGAGAAAGTTACGTCAAGAACTGGACCAATAATTTGTGTAATACGACCAAGGTTTGTCTTAAGAGCTGTCATAATAAAAAGATATTCAAATAGTAAAGACCAAACAATTTTTTGTTTGGGACACAAGAGATGGAGTTCAACTTTTTGAATAAAGCAAAAATTATTTTTACGTTAACTTACTGTTGGGGAGTTAAGTAGAATAAGGTCTAATTGTAGACATAATCCTATATAGAAAGAACGGTTGTTCTTTAAAGGGGTGAAGTTCGGGTGAAGTACCCGAACTTCGTATTTAAAACACTCTAAATTTAGTAGGCAAGACCCATACTACGTGTTGTTTCAGATCCAAGGTAAACTCGAACACTTAAAAAGTCTGTTGGGCATGCTGCTTCACAGCGCTTACAACCAACACAGTCTTCTGTACGAGGTGCAGAAGCAATTTGTCCTGCTTTACATCCATCCCAAGGTACCATTTCAAGTACGTCAGTTGGACAAGCACGTACACATTGTGTACATCCGATACATGTATCGTAAATTTTTACAGCGTGAGACATAAAAAAGAGAATTTTTAAATTGACTTAATGAGGGGGAGTAAACACCTATGGTGTTCAAATCACTTGTAAGTATACAGAGTATTTAAAATCCCGTCTTCTCGTTTTTTTTAATTATTTTCTTTTGAAGCCATTTTAGGTCAGGTGGGATTCGAACCCACGGCTAATCGGTTAAAAGCCGAATACTCTACCACTGAGTTACTGACCCGTCGTTTACTTTATTCTCATCATAAAGTTTTTCTTTAAATAGCACAAATTTGGATTTAATGGGTGGTGAAAACCACCCATTAAAATCTAAGAAGTCGCTTGGATGCGGTTATTCTTTATTTAAGAATTGTTGATACAACACCTGCTCCAACAGTACGCCCTCCTTCACGGATTGCAAAACGCATTCCGTTTTCAATAGCAATTGGTTGAATAAGCTCTACAACCATTTTTACACGGTCACCTGGCATAACCATTGATGCTTCTTCTCCATCATCACTAATGAATGACTCGATTTTTCCAGTTACGTCTGTTGTTCGTACATAGAATTGTGGACGGTATCCTGGGAAGAATGGTGTGTGACGCCCTCCTTCTTCTTTTGTAAGAACGTATACTTGTGATTCAAATTTTGTGTGTGGTGTAATTGACCCAGTTTTTGCCATTACCATTCCACGCTCAATATCGTCTTTCTGTACTCCACGGAGAAGTACTCCAACGTTATCACCAGCTACACTTTCTTCAAGTGATTTTTGGAACATTTCAAGTCCTGTTACAGTTGCTTCACGGTTTGCTTCAGCAAGTCCAACAAGTTCAATTACGTCTCCAATTTTAACCATTCCACGCTCTACACGTCCAGTTGCTACTGTTCCACGTCCAGTAATTGAGAATACATCTTCAACTGCCATAAGGAAGTTCTTCTCTGTATCACGCTCTGGTGTTGGAATGTATTCATCTACTGAACTCATGAGTTTGATAATTTTATCCACCCACTTGTCTTCCCCTGGTTTAATCGTTGGGTTTGCTGTTAATGCTTCTAAAGCAAGAAGTGCAGATCCAGCGATAAGTGGAATCTCATCTCCAGGGAAATCGTAGCTTGAAAGTGTATCACGTACTTCGAGTTCTACGAGCTCAAGTAATTCCTCATCATCTACTTGGTCTTCTTTGTTTAAGAATACAACGATGTGCGGTACTCCAACTTGTTTTGCAAGAAGAAGGTGCTCTTTTGTTTGTGGCATTGGTCCATCAGCACCCGATACCACGAGAATTGCACCATCCATTTGTGCAGCTCCAGTAATCATGTTTTTTACGTAGTCAGCGTGGCCTGGACAGTCTACGTGCGCATAGTGACGAGTTTCTGTCTCGTATTCTACGTGTGCAGTGTTAATAGTAATACCACGTGCTTTTTCCTCTGGTGAAGAGTCAATATCAGCATAGTTCTTACCTTTTTGCCCACCACCAACAGCAGACATTGCCATAGTGATTGCTGCTGTAAGAGTTGTTTTTCCGTGGTCAACGTGTCCAATTGTTCCAATGTTTACGTGCGGTTTTGTTCGCACAAACTTTTCGCGTGCCATAAAGCTTTTTGTAAAAAACGTGATTTTGATTTTGGTATTAAGGGAATGTATGTATTCCCTTTGAAACGAGTTAGAAACGGAAATGTGCAAACGCTTTGTTTGCTTCTGCCATACGGTGTGTGTCTTCACGTTTTCGGATTGCACCCCCAGTATTGTTGGATGCATCGATAATTTCAGCACTTAATTTTTTCACCATGCTACGTCCAGAACGTGCACGCGATGCAGTTAAGAGCCAGCGGAGTGCTAATGCTGTTCCACGGTCTGATTTCACTTCCATAGGAACTTGTAATGTGGCTCCACCAATACGACGAGATTTTACTTCCACTTTTGGTGTAATGTTTAATACGGCTTGGCGTAACACTTCAAGTGGATCTTGTGATGTTGTATCGGCAATTTCTTTCATTGATTCATAAAAAATGCTTGAAGCAACACTTTTTTTACCAGCTTTTAATAAGTGACTTACTAATAAGCTTACTAGACGGCTTTGGTATACCGCATCCGGTGCCACCGGACGTTTTTTGGCTGTTTTTCGGCGTGACATAGTATTTAAGAAGTAAGAATTAAATAATTAAACGTTTTTTGACAAAATGTTTAGAGAGATAAAGTGGCTCTTCGGCTACTTATCCTTTTGGACGTTTTACACCGTACTTTGAGCGGCTTTGTAAACGACCTTTTACACCTGCTGTATCAAGAGATCCACGAACAATGTGATAACGTACTCCTGGAAGGTCTTTTACTCGACCACCACGTACTAACACTACGGAGTGTTCTTGAAGGTTGTGTCCAACACCAGGGATGTATGCTGTTACTTCAACACCTGTTGTTAAACGAACACGTGCGACTTTACGAAGTGCTGAGTTTGGTTTTTTAGGTGTTGTTGTGTATACACGCGTACAAATTCCACGACGTTGCGGACAAGATTGTAATGCGGGAGATTTTGTTTTGCGTTCGCTTGTCGTGCGTTGCGAACGGATAAGTTGTTGAATCGTTGGCATAAGTAAAAATTATTCTTTATAAAGGAACTGTAAAAAGCCAAGAATACGTGCTTGTTTAATTGATTTTGCAAGTTGACGCTGTTCTTTAGCTGTAACACCAGTTAATCGGCGGGGAAGGATTTTACCTTGGTCAGTAATAAAACGACGTAAAAGATCAACATTTTTATACGTAATGATCTCCCCCGGTTGAATTGGCGACGACGTACGTTGACGTGTAGAGTTCATAGGGTTAATAAATATAGAATGAGTAAAAGAAAAAAAGAAAACTTAAATCGGAAACTGTTTTTGAAATCTCAAAGAGGTCGTTTGCGACTTAAGAATAAGGAAGAGTAAGACTTTTTTATTTTAGATTGAACCATAGATCACACTAAATTGCAAGATAGAATCGCTGATCTAGGGAAGTGTCTAGGGAAACGGAGGTCTCGGTCCTGCTTCGTATGGATTTACCTTTAAGTCTTGAAATGACCATCATTTAAATTTTTTAATTTAGATTTAGATGTCACGTAAAAACGTGACATATTACTGTGCTCGGAGAGAGTGGGATTTGAACCCACGGTAACTTGCGCTACGTTGGTTTTCAAGACCAAGACATTCAACCACTCTGACACCTCTCCGTGTATATAGGAACAATAGCAAAACTTCTGTCTATATGCAACTTTCTACTCGAGTATCATATAGACAAAAAGGAAAAGACCTGTGTCTTTTTTTTTCAGTTGTTTTGTAACGTGTTAAGAATTACTCGTATTTCATTAACGGTTCAAATCCAGCGGGATCTAAAATTACAAGTTGGGATAACATTTTACGGTTTAAGTTGACTTGGTTTTTCTTCATTTTATGCATGAATTTACTGTATGTTACAGATCCAAGTGTACGAACTGCTCCATTAATACGCTTAATCCATAATTGACGGAAGTCACGTTTTTTCTTACGACGACCATCATATGATGATGTAAGTGCTTTTAATGTGCGTTGGTTAGCCGTGCGGAATAATGTGGAATGTGAACCACGATACCCACGGTTTAATTCTAAAATTTTATTGCGACTTTTACGGGCTACATTGCCTCGTTTTACTCGAGTCATAATAATCTCCTGTTACGATAGTGAGGTCCAATGAATACGACATCTTTATTTCTTATAAACGGGTGACGTACTTCAAGTTCTCAATGTTTAAGAAAAAGAACGTGTAAATCGTCGCGACGCATATATCTATAGTGGATAGCATATCTAAAATTCGCCATAAGCGTCAAGGGGAACAGCAAGAAAGTATAAAAAAAAGCTTTCTCTACTTTGACTCGGAGAGAAAGGGATTCGAACCCTTGGTACAATTACTTGTACGCTTCATTAGCAATGAAGTACTTTCGGCCACTCAGTCATCTCTCCATATTTGAACAAGGAAACTATACAACAGAATTCTAGTAAATTATTTGATTAAACACGCCCTGTAGGACTTGAACCTACGACATCAGGTTTTGGAGACCTACGTTCTACCAACTGAACTAAGGACGCTTTGAAAAGTAAAGAAATATAGGAACGGTTTGTCCTCTGGTTCTTTTCAAGCTCGGAGTGACAGGATTCGAACCTGCGACCACATCGTCCCAAACGACGTACGCTACCAAACTGCGCTACACTCCGATATGCTTTAATGGATAGAGTACCAAATCTTCCTCGTTTAAACAACGGGCTTTTTTCTCTGTAAGTCTTTTGTTTAGTTTTTTCAACCGAAGTTGTTCTACTTTTTTTGCCTCGTAGAGAATTCCACGAAGCAAAAGCAAGCCGTATGATAAAGCATACGCACAATTACACGAGAACAAGTCTCCATGTAACGGATACATTACTTATAGAGTTGCGTTCCAAGACGCACTGAAAGAAGCCCTGTAATTAGAGCAACAAAGAGTGCAACAAAAACTTGTGTATCAGATAAAGACATAACTTTGATTTAATATTAAAGGTTTCCGCCGCGAACGTAAAGAGCCGCTACTACGATTGGACCTGCGCCAACGATAAGAGCAACACTTACGAGTTGACCAATTAATTCAAGATTCATAGATTAAACTCCACGAGTTGAGGTAAATAATAAAAAGTTGAAAATAAAGATAACATAGTTGCTATCTGCAAGAGTTCGAAATTACCGCGTGCTCTTCTAGATATAGAAGAAACGCAGTATCGTTTTTAACTTACTTGCTCTTTTTCAATATATAAGAAAAGTGCTGCCATTGTTACAGCAGGGAAAACGAGACCCACAAGAGGTACAAAAATAGATGGTAAAAATGTAGCCATGAGTTTTTCTCCTTTAGGAAGTGGTTCACCAAATTCAGAGGTATAGAGGCGACAGTTAATAGTATAGGAAAGAATTAAAAAACCTTCACGTTATTTCTTTTATTTTTTTATTCTCACTTTTGTCTCTCAGAGGTTGACTGTGCAAAATGTCTTGGAAAAACGGGATTGACGGGACTCGAACCCGCAACTTCCGCCGTGACAGGGCGGTGCTCTAACCAATTGAACTACAATCCCAGAAGTTATGTTGTCTGTACTATGCCGAAAAACGGCAAAAGAAGCAACTTTTTTGTCGTTACAACTCCATTTTACTTTTTCTTCTGGAAAGCCTTTCGACTTCCCAAAAGAAAATTTAGTCTACTTTAACGACAGTGATGTTCGCTTAGTACTTGTTTCTTAGTATCCAGTACTTGAGAGCCAATCTACACCAACATTATCAAGAAGTAATGAACGGTTGTAAATTTCTAAAAGGATTACGAGGAAAACTGCAAATAATCCAATGAATACTCCCATAATTACTGTTGTACCCCAACCCGGAGCTACTTTTCCGTACTCTGAGTTAAGTGGGCGTAATACTGTTCCTAATCGTGTAATTTTTCCTGTTCCAGGAAGTTTACCATCGCTTGCTGGTACGCTTACTTTTGTAGCCATATTAATAAATTGTTAACATCTATTTGTTTTTTTTTACTTTCTATTTTAAAATTTATCGAAATTTTGATTCTTTGACAACTATGGAAACACCAGCATTTTTTACAGCCGTTTTTCTTTGGTGCCTTCTTATTAGTGTAACTGGGTATTCAATCTATATGGGATTTGGACCACCTTCAAAAGAACTTCGTGATCCTTTTGAAGAACACGAAGATTAAGTTAGGCCCTGCTTCTTTGACCGAATATTCGGTCAAAGAACACATTATACTTAAAATATAAAAAAGAACGAAGTCTCGAGAGTCTCGGATTATCCTTTACGTGAGTAGTACTCTACAATTAATAATTCATTAATTGTTAAAGCAATTTGTGAACGTGTAATTGGTCGTTGAACTGTTCCTTTACCATTTTCAAGTTTGAGGTGCGATGGAATTTCACCACCAAACGTTTTACTGTATTCAAGAATTGGCGCGGCCGTACTTGAAATTGTATCGTTTGTTACACAATGGTAACTTGGAATCGTAAGGGCTTTCCCATTTACAGTAATAAGTCCGTGTGAGACATATTGGCGAGCCGCACGAATACTTGGTGCAAAACCAAGGCGGAAGACTGTGTTATCTAAACGCATCTCAAGGAGTTGGAGTAAAATTTCACCACTTGATCCTTTCGCACGTCGAGCACGTCGAACATATTTTAAAAGTTGGCTTTCACTTACACCATAGTTGAAACGTAACTTTTGCTTCTCTTGTAAACGTACACGGTACTGTGACATTTTCTGCATACCTGCCGAAGGTCCATGCTGCCCCGCTGGGTAAGTACGGTTAGGTACTTTTGAAGTTAATCCAGGGAGTTCTCCAAGACGGCGTACAATTTTCACTCGGGGTCCACGATAACGAGCCATGTTTTTTCTCCTAAGTTTTTTAATTTAATAATTTTTTCTTTTGCTGTAGTCGAATAGGACTATACAGTGGTAGTATTGTATCAGGAGAGTTATATTCAATCAAAAGAACTTTCATTTTCTTCCTTTTCGTGTCCGCTACATTTTGACACGTCATTTTTTTTTATTTGTTTTTATATGCCACGTTCACAACGAAACGATAATTTTATCGATAAAACCTTTACCGTTGTAGCGGATATTTTATTAAAAGTTTTACCCACAACGCGAAATGAAAAAGAAGCGTTTGTGTATTATCGAGATGGGATGTCTGCACAGGCGGAAGGTGAATATGCAGAAGCATTACAGAACTATGCCCAAGCAATGCGTTTAGAAGTCGATCCATACGATCGTAGTTTTATTTTTTATAACATTGGATTAATCCATACAAGTAATGGAGAACATACAAAAGCTCTTGAATACTATTATCAGGCGCTTGATCGAAATCCATCACTTCCGCAAGCATTAAATAATATTGCTGTTATTTACCATTATCGTGGTGAGCAAGCACTTGAAGCAGGGAATATCCCAGATTCAGAAACATTATTTGAAAAAGCAGCTGAATATTGGAAAGAAGCTATTCGTTTAGCCCCGCTGAACTATAGTGAAGCACAAAACTGGTTACAAACAACAGGGCGATAACTACGGAAGCGAATTCTCTATTTCTTTTCCGTTTACGCCCAAAGTTCAGTAAAATAGAAATAATGAACGCCTTAGTGGTGGAATGGTAGACACGCTAGCCTTAGGAGCTAGTGCTTTACGGCGTGGAGGTTCGAGTCCTCTCTAAGGCAACCGAAATACGTTCATTGATCTGACATCTTTGGTGTCTGCCTCTTTCATTTAGAAATTTTTATTGACATACCGAAGTGATTCATTATAAAATCCTTCATAGGAACATACTGTAGTACACAGTAGGCGCCAGCATATGCCCCCATCGTCTAGAGGCCTAGGACATTTCCCTTTCACGGAAGTAACAGGGATTCGAATTCCCTTGGGGGTATTTTTTCATATTTGACAAACCTAACAACAAAAACAAATAGAGTACTCATATTCGAGAGGTCTTGGGAAAAATTGTGCTTTTCCCTCTTTTTATCTATACTTGCGGTACTATTAGCTTTATTTAGCGGCTAAGACAGTCCTAAGACATTATAATATTATAAATAGAACTCTGAAGTTACTGTAACTAATGTACGATTCAATACACATTATTTACAATAAATATATTCACTGCAGTCAGTCAAATGCTGTCTGGATATTCAGAAAGGAGTTACTTTTGCGTCGGCCAGCTGAGCTGGGGCCCAATCGAAATTATATTTAAAAATATTTAAAAATTAAAAACGAATTCAGTAGTCTTTTGTATTAGACCAGCCTGACAAAAACAAGCACCGTCGAATCAGCTGAATTCATCAAACCAACTCATAACTATTATGCCTATTGGAGTACCCAAAGTGGCGTACCGTTTACCAGGAGAAGCTAGTCCACAATGGATTGACTTATACAACCGATTATATCGTGAACGTGTACTTTTTTTAGGATCAGTTCTAGATGATGAACTGGCAAACCAACTGAACGGGATTATGTTGTATTTAAGTGCCGAAGACCCGTCTCGTCCGCATTTTATTTACATTAACTCACCCGGTGGTTCCGTAACAGCGGGTCTTTCCACTTTTGATATTATGAACTATGTAAGTGCACCTGTTCAAACTATTGGTATTGGGTTTGCCGCATCTATGGCTTCATTTATCTTAGCTGGTGGAGAAAAAGGAAACCGACTAGCACTGCCACATGCACGAATTATGATTCACCAGCCACAAGGTGGATATGAGGGGCAAGCAAGTGATATTGGAACGGAAACGCGGGAAATTTTACGTTTACGGGACCTCTTAGGTGCGCTTTATGCTAATTTAACAGGACAACCACTTCAGAAAATTGCTTTAGACCTTGACCGTGATAATTATTTATCATCACATCAAGCACGTGCATATGGATTAGTTGACAGCGTGGCCCAAGGCGAGACTAACGAGAAGGACCTTGGTCCAGATATTCCAGGCGCACCAACAAAAGAAAAAGTGACAGTACCTGCGTAACGAGTCATCTTTAGTCGGAGCGATAGACATTTCCGATTGCGTACATGTTTCGCGCTATACTCATTAAAGAAATGTCTGTGTCTCCTGTCCTGCAAAAGCTGAGGTGGTTCCCCCGAAATAGCATGAATCTTTTTTTGAAGCAATTTTAGCTAAGGTTCGTTTCTTCAATGGACAAAAACAAAAATATCTGTACACTATTGAGTAATAATTATTATAGCGAGACGGTTTTATGGCTGTACCAAAGCGACGACAATCAAATTCACAATCAAAAATGCGCACAATGCATTGGCGACGTAAAGCCCTTGATGCAGCGCGTGTGGCACTTTCATTAGGAAAGTCTTTAACAACACGTAAAGCAAAAGGTTTTTATTATCCTCCAGCACCCCTTGATACAGATGAAGAAGCACAAGGTTTTGTGTCAACCGATGTAACAAGTAGCGAGACGGAGTAAATGTATCTTTTTTTAAGGGATCTTTGACGAGATCCCTTGAATCTGTACAATGTAAATAATAAATTTAAAGACCTCATAGACTGATTTTTTAGGACATGGTAAACTACTTAAAAAAAGTCAGTATTTTACTGAATTCAGAAGGGGGTCTCTTTAATATTTATTAGCATTGGATAGATTTGACTTTCTAACGCACTAAATCGAGTTTCTTCCTTATGTCGTCTGTGCGACACAATACAGACGTTGAGACGAAGGTAGATATATACTTTATTGTAGGAAAAATTACTCTATGGAAAATTCATTAATTTTAGGTCTTTACCATGGCTTTATCTATGGTATTGTCCCAATGGCACCTTGGCTGGTGGCTCTTAAGCGTTATCTCTATGAAGGGAAACAAAAAGGACAACTTGCCGTGGCTGGAACCATTGCTGGACAAGTAGTGTTTTTTGCCATGACATATTTTGGATGGCGAGATCTTATTCAAATTTGGTACTTATTGGAACCTGCACTCTTCTGTGCAGGATTTGTAATGCTTATCCGAATTGCACTTGATCTTTGGGAAAATATTGCTTATGCCGATTTATCGTACGGACCAATTCGAACACGTCGTGAAGGATTCAATTTCTTCTTTGCAAGTTTCTTTCTCATGTTTTGTAACCCGTGGGAAATTGAAGGAACACAGTATGTTTTCATGGCATCAATTCCTGAAAATGTAATTTTGTACCTTCTTGGATTTACCCTCATGGCAACCGGAACTGTACTTGGCCTTTGGGCAACGCTTGGATATCGTATTTTCGGAAAAACCTCACGAAATGCACGTGGGCTTGGACGATATACTTCAAATCGTTTAGCTCTGGCGTTGTCAACGTGTATGGCACTTTCGCTTTTAGAAACGAATGCTGGCCAACTTATTTTCCCGTATACAGATAACTTAATGGCGTATTTCCCACGAACGTTTGACCGTTATAAACTTGCTGTATCACGTGGATATATTTGGCTCCCAGGTGCAGACCCAAATGCACCTGCGGTCGAAGTAAGCACCGCATCTTCTGATGAAAGCACACGTAAATCAAGCGAAGCCAAAAAGAAAAAAAGTGAATCCACGCAAAAAGCAGACGATGAAGTACAAGTTCACTATTCAAGCATCCGTAGTGGAAACCGAAGTGATCCTCGAGTGAGCCAAGATCCTAAAAATATGTGGGAGAACAATATCTTCTACAATGTCCGTCATCGTTTCGCAAAAGCGAACTCAAAACGTGAGCGTTATGTTGAAGATGATGATGCATATAAGGAGGAATTAGCTCACCATGTATGGAACGGGTTATCACCCCGAACATTTAAATTACGTGCTGGTATTCATGCACTTTTACCGAAACCAGACTACGAAAAACGGGACATTCCTGAATATTTAAATGAGCTTGCTCAGATCCGTCATGAAATTGATCAAAACCTTACTTTTCTTGTCCCACCATCAGAACGCTCGAATTACCTTCCATACTCGGTGGATCTTAATGGATCCCCATATGTAAGTGAATTAGATATTCGTTTTACAGATGACGCTTATGCAGACGAAGGCGGGTTCCGAAAGTCCCTCTATAATGAAGCCGCAAATGCATTTGAATTAGAAAAAATCAAACTGAATGCAAACAAATTCTTAGACTCTGTACAATGGGAAATTGACCAATACGGCAACCGAGTGAAGCCTGTGGGTTCTTATGCGTTTATGAATATGGCACACAAGCGTACGGTTCTTTCGTATGCGAAATTACATGAACTCCCAGTCAAATTCCGTGTACCATGGCATTACACATCGGTTCCTGCGCTTGAAATGCGAAAAACAGTAACGAAGGAAGATCTTTTAAAAATGAGCAAAGAGGAACTTTTAGCAAAAGATAAAGAACTCTCTGTACAACTTCGTTTCTTAACAAACGAGCCAAAGCGTATTGTAACTGATGAAATTTTTTCTCGTCTCCCACATGTGATCCGAACTGGAAACCCATACCCAGTCTCTCCAGAACTTGTAGCACAAAAAGAGGCAGAAAGAGCCGAAGCCATTGCCGACGCAATCGAAACCTTCCGGAAGATTGAGGGAACAATCCCAACACCTGATTTAACGAAAACCGAAGCAGACATCCGACGTGAGCTCCAGGGTAAAAAGCCAGCAGTTAAATTAAGTGCATCAGCACGACAACGTTTAATCGACGAAGAAAAAGCAAAACAAGCACGAGGCCAATAACCTCGCGCGAAATCAAGGTACAAACGAATTCTCGATTCTTTGTGCACCATTGCTCGCCGAGATACGATTTTTGCAGAGTAGAGGAAATTAGTACCTTTGCTCTGCAGATTCTTCTATACTACTACATAGAAGCGGGGTAGAGCAGTCTGGTAGCTTGTAAGGCTCATAATCTTAAGGTCATAGGTTCGAATCCTGTCCCCGCCATTTTTGTTTAGTGTTCAAACGTAAAAATATGAGGTTGCAAAAATAGAAAATATTTTTGAGGAAAGTCCGAACTCTCACTTACATGAAAAATAACTCAATAATGTTGAGTGCATATCAGTGTATATGTGAGGATAGTGCCACAGAAAACAAACTTACCAGTTCACTGGTGGAGGTGCAAAAACGAACCTCTATTGTGAAGTAGAAGGTTGGTATACCCTTATTGAGAGCAAAAGTCGATGTGTGGTGTTTTCATGTACACTGCACATTATCTTGCTAGAAAAAAACAGTAATGTTTTTTCCAGATAAATAACCTCAGTTTTACAGAATTCGGCTTATATATTTTTATTTAGATTGAAGCTAGACAAATAGCAGAGATATGTTAGTATACAGGTACAAGCGGATATAACTCAATGGTAGAGTGCCATCCTTCCAAGTTGGACGTTGCGTGTTCGAGTCACGTTATCCGCTCTTTAATTTTCTTTTTCAATTTGTAGATTCATACCACTGCCTCTTTGAAAATTGACAAAGATGGGTTTGAACAAGATGAATCTATAGACATTAGACGTGTTCTTTGATATTGTATAGATCAAGTGTCTGGCGGGCGTAGCCAAGTGGTAAGGCAAAGGACTGTGACTCCTTCACTCGCCGGTTCGATCCCGGTCGTTCGCCCAGTAATACACACACTCAATGCATAGTAATTTTAAGGAGATGTATGAAAGTTCGTTCATCAGTAAAAAAAATGTGTCCAAAATGCCGTGTAATCCGTCGTCACGGAAAAGTAATGGTTATTTGCACAAACCCAAAGCATAAGCAACGACAAGGATAAACCCATCATGGCTCTTTCTTTATTTGTGTTTAAAAAGTGATTGGCGCTTTGTACTCTGCGCCAATTAAAAATTGCCAGAACCTTCATTCTTCAGGTACACTAAGTACTACCCAAAGGGACTATAGCTCAGTTGGTAGAGCGTTTCGTTTACACCGAAAACGTCGGCGGTTCGAGTCCGTCTAGTCTCAAAAAATTAGGAAAAAAACAGTCAAAAAACTTGCAAAACACCACAAAAATTGGTATAAATCGGAGTAAGGTTTACGCTGTTGGAGAGTTGAACTGAAACCTTGTCAGGACCTAACGGTTGCAGCAAATAGGCAATATTTTTTGAACGAGCGTGAACCCCCAAAATTTCTACTTATTTTAGAACCCATACTACATTAACAAGAACGAAGCAAAATCAGAAAATACAATTTGTTCTTATTAATGACACTTAATATAATATAAGTAGAAAGTCAAACAACTGATAAAATTGAAATACCGGAGGATTTTTACCATGTTTAAATCAGTATTTCCGAAATTTAATAAAGAGTCTTTTGGTCAACGCTTGGAAAAAGTTCCGAAAGAGTTTCACAAATATATGGTAGAGCAACAACGTTTTATCCGTCTTCGTCAGTCAGCCGAAGCAATTCTCAAACGTAAAAAGCCTTTACTTGAAGAAATGGTTTCAAAAGTACATGATCACGAACGTAAAAACATGGATGTGTATGTTTTACACGATTCAACATTACCGCGTGATCTTGTACTCATCTTCCGCCGCGATAAATCGGGCGCATACAATAATGTCTCATCACCTGAAATTGATCGTCTGCGAACAAAGATTCAACACTGTAAAGAAGAGATTATTAGACTTCAAGAACAAATTTATCCTCGTGGAACTGAAGACGGGCTTTCACCCGAAGAGAAATACGATCGAATCCATCCTAAAGGGTACTATAAGAACGAAGCCGCGACTCGACGACCGACGAAATTAGAACATGATATTAATACTACTGAATTCTCAGTTTGGGACAAGCCCGATACTCGAACGCCATTCCAAAAAGGTGATGAACCAGTACTTTCCGATTTAATAAAAGCTGGGGTATATGTATATCCAGTTCGCCCAGTAAACTGGAAAACACCGACCGATGTTGAAACACCACCAGAACGTATTCATGTAACCTACTGTGATCATATTGAAAATACAGAGGAGACTTCAGAATCAGATGAAGGCCGTGAAAACTAATGGTCTTTCCAAAGTTGCTCAATATTTTTTAAATAGAATTAATTAGGCGGTGCCCAGATTCGAACTGGGGGATAAATGATTTGCAGTCATCTGCCTTACCACTTGGCTACACCGCCTTGGTGTGAGAATTGATTATTCTAAAGCCTACTTGAATTGCACAAGATTTTCAATCAAAAAACCCATTCAAAATGGTATCACGTCCCAGAGGCGGGGTACCACTTGGGTCGTACTGGATTTTTTTATGAGCCTTTTTCGCCAAAACTCAGCGTTTCCAAATTTAGTGGAAACGCAACGTAATAGTTTCCGTCGTTTTCTTGAACGTGGCATTGGGGAAGAATTACTCGCAATTTCAAAAATTCATGGGGATCGTGCCCAACGCGTTCATAAACAAAAACTCAAAAAACTTCAAACAACAAAGACCGCACCTACGGAATCTTTTTTAGATAAACGCTTAGCTACCGAAGCCGTAGAACACCGCGACTTTACGATTGAATTTAAAACTGAAGATTACTATTTTAAACTACCAAAACATACACCTGAAAGTGCCGTGGCAAATGTGACGACATATGAAGCCCCATTGATTGTACCAGCAATTATTCGATTCCCACTTTTACGTCTTTCTGCGTATGTACCCGTAAAATTTTGTAATCTTCCATTAATGACAACATCAGGGAATTTTATTATTAACGGATCACCACGTGTAGTTGTGCACCAAATGGTACGCTCGCCTGGTGTGTACTTCAAACGTCAAACGGATGCCAAAAACCGTGATACTTTCATGGTGAGCTTCTTAGCATCCTATGGATCGTGGCTTCGTTTTGAAACAAAACGTGGGCCACGAGTGGATAACATCATGTATGTTAAAATTGATAACTTACGACCACTCCCATTAACACTTTTACTTCAGGCTGTCGGGTTTTCATATGCTGATGTTATTGACGCAGTTTATGACCCATTACTATTAATGGATACACGTGATGCAGTCGGGTGGGTGCAATCTCGAAATGAGGCACTCATTGTAATGATGAGTTTACTTTTCCCAACCCGTCCAGCAACCGTAAAAGCTGGTAAAAAATTCCTCTATGATACACTTTTTAATCCACGCCGATATAGTTTTAGTAAAGTGGGCCGAAAGCAAGTTAACCGTAAATTACGCTTAACACGTCAAACCGATTATTTAACTTTAACACCAGAAGATCTTTTAGCTGGAGTCGATTGCCTTATTCGTTTAAAAGCAGGGCAAACACATTTATTAGATGATATTGATCATTTAAAAAACCGACGTGTTCGACTCTCCGGTGAATTAATTCAAACGCAATTCCGTATCGGGGTGAACCGTTTAGAACGTGTGGTAAAAACACGCTTAAATGATCCCGCTGTGGCAGGGTCTTTTTTCCGAGACCCAATCGAACAAGCGCTTCTCGCACGCAAAGCAAAAAAACGTCGTGCAATGAAGCAAACAAAAACGGGAAGTCAGCTTACCCGTAAATTACACGCCACAGGGCGCATGAGACACTCAAAAGAAAAGCTGCGCCAAAAAAGTAACGATATTGCTGTAAACTCACGCCATGCTCGATGGACCTCATTTGTCCGTACGTCCGTTATTTCATCTACAATGCGTGAATTTTTTGGTTCAAGCCAATTATCACAATTTATGGACCAAACAAACCCCTTAGCTGAAGTGACACATAAACGTCGTTTAAGTTCACTTGGGCCGGGTGGTTTACACCGTGATCGAGCGGGACTTATTGTACGTGGTATTCACCCAAGTTATTATGGTCGTGTGTGTCCAATTGAAACTCCAGAAGGAAAGAACGCTGGTTTAGTTGGCTCATTAGCCTCGTTTGCCCAAATTAACGCGGATGGTTTTGTAATGGCCCCGTACTATAAAATGCAAAAAGAACAAATCCGACCGAATACCCAAGGATTCTTTTTATTAACCGCCTGTTATGAAGATCAAGCTGTTTTAGCCTCAGGTGATGTCAATTTAGCAAAACCACGTGTTTCAACACGTTTACGCCGTGCCTTTACAGAGCATGCTCCGAAAAAAATTGATTACCTTGGATTATGTCCCATTCAATTTATGTCAATTGCGACTGCGCTCATTCCTTTTTTAGAACATGACGATGCGAACCGTGCGTTAATGGGATCCAATATGCAGCGTCAAGCGGTATCCCTTCTTCGATCGGAACGTGCATTTGTAGGAACTGGGTTAGAAGGTCGTATCACACGTGATTCAGGTAGTTTACTTGTTGCGAAACAAACAGGATATGTGACATATGCAGACGCACAACGCATTGAATACGTCACACCAAAAGATGACCCAACTGGAACACAGTTTAAATTAATTGCACATAGCGTGGAATTAGAATCCTACCACCGTTCAAACCAAGATTCATGTCTTCACCATCGCCCATTAGTCGAAGCAAATACATGGGTTCAAAAGGGAGATTGCTTAGCCGATAACACCGCGACATTCGGTGGTGAGTTAGCTCTTGGTCGAAATATTTTCGTTGGCTATATGCCATGGGAAGGATACAACTTTGAAGATGCTGTCCTTGTAAGTGAACGCTTAGTGTTCGATGATCTCTTCACCTCAATTCATATTGAACGATACGATGTTGAAACAGCCCGTTTACAAGATGGCCAAGAGTACTTTACGCCGGCAGTCGCCAATAGTGAATATTTAGATGAACTTGGAATCGTAAAAGTTGGAACATGGGTTGAATCTGGGGATGTCCTTGTTGGAAAAATTTCGCCACAAAAAGATTCCGAAACAACGCCAGAACAAAAATTACTCCGCGCCATTTTTGGCGGTACACCACGCCAAGTAAAAGAGACATCTTTTTGTGTGTCACATGGAGTGTCTGGCCGAATTTTAGACCGTCGTTTTAACTGTACATCGAAAAAATTTAATGCGAAAGAAGAAGCGAATGCCTTTGAATCCACAGGGGAAGTATTTATTTATTTAGTCCAAAAGCGTCGTTTACAGATTGGTGACAAAGTAGCAGGGCGTCACGGAAATAAAGGAATTGTGTCAAACATTCTTCCACGTGCAGATATGCCATTTGTTCAAAATGGCCAACCTTTAGACATGGTTCTTAACCCATTAGGAGTACCATCACGTATGAACGTGGGTCAAATTTTTGAATGTCTCTTAGGATTAGCAGCCCATACATTAGAGAAAAACTTTAAAGTTGTCCCATTTGATGAAATGCACGGGGATGAAATTTCGCGAGGCTTTGTCTATCAATATTTGTATGAAGCTCGCTTAATGACACAACAAAAATGGTTATTCCGACCAAGTGCACCAGGAAAAACCATTGTCTTTGATGGGCGTACCGGTTCACCATTTGAACAACCTGTCACTGTGGGTTACCCATATATTTTAAAGTTAGTGCACCTTGTAGATGATAAAATCCATGCACGTTCAACTGGACCATATTCATTAGTGACACAGCAACCTCTTGGAGGCCGTTCAAAACACGGTGGTCAACGTCTTGGAGAAATGGAAGTTTGGGCACTCGAAGGATTTGGAGCAGCCTACACTCTCCAAGAACTATTAACGATTAAATCGGATGATATGAATGGTCGTACTGATGCATTCATGGCTATGATCCGAGGAACGCTTTTACCGAAACCAGGAATCCCAGAATCGTTCAAAGTCCTTGTTTCTGAATTACGCGGGTTATGTCTTGATATGACACTTTCACAAATTCGATAAACCTTATTTTCTACCGCTGTCTTATGAGTACACAATTTATTCAAATTCAATTAGCTTCGCCTAATGAAATTGCCCGTTGGTCACAGCGGTCACTTCCAACAGGGGAAAATATTGGTGAAATTCTCAAAGCGGATACCATTAATTACCGTACGTTTAAACCTGAACGTGGGGGGCTCTTTTGTGAGAAAATTTTTGGGTCCACAGTAAATGGAGAATGCACTTGTGGTAAAACCAAGCGCCGCCAAAATCGCTCAACACCAGTAGATACATCCCCTGAAGACGACCCAACAACTATTCAAGAGGTGAGCGTCCCTAAATCCGTGGTCGAAATTTGTCCATATTGCCAAGTGGAGCCCACAGATGTGAAAGTGCGACGTTACCGAATGGGTCGAATTACATTACGTAAACCCGTGGCCCACATGTGGTATTTCAAAAATACCCCTAACGTATTAGCAAATTTATTGCCGATTAAAGCCAAAACAATTACAGAAGTAATTTATTTCTCGGAATATTCCGCAAGTTTACCAAACGCTATCAATTACTGTGTGCATCCCCATTCTATTTGGGCAGTAAACCAATGGAAGCAACTCTCATCATTTTTTGCAGGGACCCCACAACGATTACTTGATAAACCTGCCCCATGGAATAAAGATCAAATTATCCGACGTGCTGGTTTACAATCAATTGAAAATTGTGGTGCACAAGCAATTGAAACCTTTTTACATAATATTGATCTAGAGTTTTTAGAGCGTGTTTTAACTGCGAAATTTAAATACGAACTCCAAAAGCAAGATGCTCGATCAGTACAAAATGAAATTGACAGCCAAATTGCCGCCGCTGCTGCATTAGCCGTACCCGCTGGTATGGCCTTAGAACAGAAACAACCCACACGTCATCAAGTCGCGACAAATTTCCGCCAAACCGCTGAAGACATTGCAAAACATTCGTACTTTACAAAATTTGATTCCAATACCGAAAAGACTTTTTGGCAAGAGGATGTCACTAAAATGTTAAACCGTCGAGTCGACGTAACAAAATATGACCGTACCTCACAAAAAACTCATGGAATGAGTAGAGAAGTGCGTCAATATTCGAAGCGTCTCCGTTGTATTCGTGGGCTCTTACGAAAAAATATTCGTCCAGAATGGATGATTATTTCTCTCTTCCCAGTATTACCACCGGACTTACGACCAATGATTCAAATGTCAAGTGGACGCTTTGCAGCAGCAGATATGAATGATTTATATCGACGATTAATTTACCGTAAAATTCGCTTCGATAAATTCATCAGTTTATTCGATCCAGAATATTTGCCAGATTTATTAATTCGACATGACCTTGTTCTTTTACAAGAAGCCGTCGATGCAATCATTGACAATGGGCGTCTTGCAAAACCAATGATGCGTGCAAATCGTACACTTTTTAAATCATTAACCGCGGTTATTGAAGGAAAACAAGGACGATTCCGACAAAATTTATTAGGAAAACGTGTGGACTATTCGGGACGTTCTGTAATCGTTGTTGGACCAAAATTACGGTTACACCAATGTGGACTACCACGTGAAATGGCACTTGAATTGTTTCAACCTTTTGTCATTCGTGCATTATTAGCACATGCAGATGTAACCAATATCCGTGCCGCCAAAAATTTAATTCAGCGCCGAACACCGCTCGTTTGGGAAACACTTGAAACGGTGGTGCATGGTCATCCAATTTTACTGAACCGAGCTCCAACCTTACACCGTCTCGGAATTCAAGCCTTTGAACCGATTCTCTTACCTGGCCGTGCAATCCAATTGCACCCACTCGTCTGCCCAGCCTTTAATGCCGATTTTGATGGTGACCAGATGGCTGTGCATATTCCCTTGTCCTTAGAAGCTCAAGCCGAAGCCCGCCTTCTTATGCTCGCAACTCATAACTGGCTGTCGCCAGCAACAGGTGAACCAAGTATCTTACCAAGCCAAGATATGATTCTTGGGTTTTACTACTTAACGGCTGCAAAACCAACAGAAAAAATGACGAAACGTCGTGCACTTCGACAACACCGTAAAAAAGACAAAACAATGAACCAAGGGATTTTCTCAAACTTTGCTCAAGTTTTACAAAGTTTTTCACTTGGAAAAGTTCAGATGCATGACTGGATTTGGGTACGTTGGCATGCGGGTATTCATACAGATAGCCCCGAGCCACTCCAAATGCTTTTGTCCCGTTCTGGCCAGGTGCGTACAGTCTATAAAAACTATATTATGGAACATTCAGCGCTTGAAACCCGAGCAAGCCACCCAACGGATTTTGTGACAGTCCCTGATATGACCACCGCAATTCCAGCGCCAAGTGCTGCAGCACCACACGCGGAATTTTTTATCCGAACAACACCGGGTCGTGTTATTTTTAATAATCTTTTGTATGAAAACCTTTTTTTGTAACCGTACCGTCGATAAAAATGAGATGAAACGTTTAATCAAATGGGTTCTTCTCACTTATGGAACGACAAAAACAACACATCTTGTTGACCAATTAAAAACGATGGGATTCCATTATGCCACAGCAGCCGGAATCTCTCTTGGAATTGATGATTTACGAGTGCCGCCAGTAAAAGCAGCATTTATGGAAAATGCGGAAAATGAAATTTATGAAAATGAAATTCGTTTTAAGCGTGGCCAAAGTACTGCTGTCGAACGTTTAGAAAAAGCACTTGATATTTGGAATACCACAAACGATAGTTTAAAAACTGAAGTAATTGCGCACTTCCGAGAAACAGACATTTTTAACCCCGTGTACATGATGGCATTTTCTGGAGCGCGAGGAAATATTTCACAAGTTCGACAATTAGTAGGAATGCGTGGTCTCATGGCTGACCCCCAAGGTCAAATTATTGAATTTCCAATTCGACGTAATTTCCGTGAAGGACTTACAGTCACAGAATATATGATTTCATGCTACGGAGCCCGTAAAGGACTTGTAGATACGGCACTTCGTACAGCGAGTTCTGGTTATTTAACACGACGTCTTGTCGATGTAGCACAAAGTGTAATTATTCAACAATTAGATTGTGGAACATCAAGTGGACTTCCCGTTAAGCCAAACCCGAAAACAATTGAATCTTCATTAGTCGGGCGTGTCTTAGCCGAACGTATTGTAGATTCCCAAACCGGTAAAATTCTTGGTCAAAAAAACCAAACTATTACACCACGTCTTGCTACAAAATTACAACATCGAGCAAGTGTACGAGTACGGTCCCCACTTACGTGTCACTTTCATTCTGTCTGTCAACTTTGCTATGGATGGAGTCTCGCAGACCAAAAACTGGTACAACTTGGGGATGCAGTAGGTGTTTTAGCAGCACAATCTATTGGTGAACCAGGAACCCAGCTAACCATGCGTACATTCCACACGGGTGGAGTATTCGCAGGAGAGGTAACAGAAAAGGTTTACGCACCACACGCGGGAATCGTTTTTTATAGTGGAAAGCCCCGCGGCCGTAAAGTTAATTCAAGATATGGAGAAACAGCCTTTCTTACGTATCAAAGTCTTAAGTTAAAAATTGTGAATGGGGACCATAAATCAATTCTAGAATTTCCACCCTTAACACTTTTATTCGTAGCACCTGGGCAACCCATTTCCTTTCATCAAACATTAGCCGAAGTATCTCGTGTTGAAACCTTAACTTCGCAAACAACAAAATTAGTAACGGATCAGCATGATGAGAGTGGTACAATTAGTGACCGCTCGAGCAAAGAATTTTTGGCGACGTTGGATGGCCAAATTTATTTTTCGACCCTCCCTGAAAATGTAAAACACACAAAAGCTGCAAAATGGTATAAAGGTCGAGATGTTTTAATGTGGATTCTTGCTGGAACACTTATCAAGCAACCAACAAAAATTGAAGAAATTGAAGAAACCATTGAAAAACGTCCAGGCGATTGTTATACCACTGGATTCTATCCCACAATCAATGCAACGCAAGAAAGACATGTCTTGCAACAAACAAAACAAGAATCAGGACATGCGTTCATTAAACGTAAATATACCACACTTCAAAACACTGAATATTGGGGTCCACGTCAACAACCCAGCGTCGCCCTTATTCAAAAAACAAAAAAGAGTCTTGCTCCGCCAGAATCTTGGATTACACCCACCGTGCAAACAACCCAAGCTAATTTTGGCTTACGCAGTTGGATGCCCAAAAAAGTACGATCAAAGCCAACCAAATACGGCGCGCAATATGAAGGGTTAGTAGCAATGCAGCCTCAACCAGTAAACAATGTTGTCTTCAAAACACTGCATGAACAAAAACAAGTGAGTGAATCGCACGACGCTAATCCAATGCTGACAACACGCACTTCTGGGACCTATGCCACTACGGGTAAAAAGTTAATCTGCCGAAGTTTATACGCACAACAGAAAAAATTTGTATTACAAAAACCGAAGATTAAAACATCGGCTCAATTACGCCCAGCTGCAACCCATTTAAGTTTTCTCCCACCGTTTGAACCTACCCAAACAGCTGCTGCAAAACGTACACTTTTCCCATTTGACCTCCAACGAAAAGCGTCTGCCTATGCGAAAGCGCCGGGAGAAATTCGAGTATCAACACTCATGTTAACGGAAACCGACCAACAAGTCTTTTCAGTAAAAAACAAAACGGTCTGCGTAAATGTTGGCGATTTTATTCGTGTGGATGATTTACTTACAACAACACACCGTAGCCCAGTCTCGGGACAAATTATTTTCCTAAGTGAAAATTATATTGTAATCCGACATGTGCAACCGTACCCATTACCAAACCGTGTCGTAACCGAATTAAAAGTTAAAGATGGTGATTTAATTAAAAAGAATAGTGTTTTAGGGCGCTTACAATTTGAACAATCGGATGCAGGTGACATTGTCCAAGGTTTACCAAAAATTGATGAATTACTCGAAGCGCGTGAACCAGTCGAGAAACGCTTTTCGGGTATTCACTTTCAATTAGCCTGCTACTGGCGCAAATATTTACGTGTCTATGGACCAACACACGGGTGTACACGAAGCTTCGAACAACTTCGTGCACTCATTGTGAATGAAATTCAAGAAGTATACCAATCCCAAGGTGTATATATTGCCGATAAACACGTTGAAATTATTGTCCGTCAAATGACAACTCGCGTAATTATTCTTCACCCAGGATCGACAGGCTTATTATCGGGTGACATGATTGATATGTACCGAGCGCAGCATTTACGTCTTGTGGATCCACAATTAAAATTCCGACCTGTACTCCTTGGAATTACACGTGCGGCCTTAACAGCAGAAAGTTTTATTTCGGCAGCGAGTTTCCAGGAAACTAAACGTGTGCTTGCAAATGCCGCAATTAATGGTCAAATTGATTGGCTTACAGGATTAAAAGAAAACGTAATTTTAGGACGCTTAATTCCAGCCGGAACAGGTTTATATTAAGCAACAAACCCACGGTGGAGGCTTTTTAAAAAGCCTCCACAATGGCGGAAGTTGGACCACAGATAAAAGGTTGGCTTAGTACTACCCTTAAACAATCCACACTCAATTGTTTTGATAGAATAAGGCAAACGGTTCGTTTGCAATTTGCCTTTGTAAATTAGCTAGAATGTGCTAAAGTAAAGGTACACCGTGAATGTTGATCGACTTTGAAATGAACTTTAATAAAACTATGAAAGAAAAGTTAAAAGCTATGCTTGAGACTGGTGTCCACTTTGGCCACCAAGTACGCCGCTGGAATGCAAAAATGGCTCCTTACATCTACGAAGAGAAGAACGGTATCCATATTTTAGATATTGTTCAAACTGTAGATGAACTTGAAAAAGCACGCATTGCATTTAAAAAAGCAAAAAATGTTGTTTTTGTTGGAACACGCCCACAAATCGCACCAGTAATTAAAAACATTGCCGAAGAATGTAATGCACATTATGTAAACACACGTTGGGTTGGAGGTTTATTAACAAACTGGTCAACAATTTCAGCATGTATTCAAAACTTAAATGACTTAGACAAACTTCTTGAGCAAGATCCGAAAACAACTGGATTAACGAAAAAAGAACTTGTACAGAAAGAAAAGGAAATGGAACGCAAAGATAAATTCTTTGGTGGTGTCCGCCAACTTTCATCACTTCCAGATTTAGTAGTAATTGTAGGTCAACCACATGAACGAAATGCTGTATTAGAATGTCAAAAATTAAACATTCCAACAATTACACTTTTAGATTCAAACTGTGACCCAAGCTACACAACATATGGAATTCCAGCCAATGATGATTCAACACGTTCAGTGGAATTTATCTTAAAGCAATTAGTAAGTTAAAAACGTAGTTTTTCAACTCGACATTGAAGGGATGTTTGAAACATCCCTTCAATGTCGAGCAACTACAAACTATAAAAACGAAAAAAATTGGAGGATGATCGTGCAACTCGAGGATTTTGAAACCCAAAGTAACGTGGACAAAGCCGTGGTGCGCTCAGACAATACAAAGTTAGTCACACTCACGGATCTTGTGCCAACACCTCCTGGTACCAAGGGCCAGGAGATTAGTAAATACCTTTTTGAACAACCTGCCTATAACCAAGACTGGTTCAATATTCTATTTGATAGTAAGGCAATGGCACGTCAAGAAGAACTTAAACGTGAATACCTTGAAAAAATTGCAAACGGCGAACTCTTCACCGAAGAAACCTTATATGCAAAAGTACAAGGCTGGAGTGTTTATAATGATCCAGACCCTCAACTCAAAGAATTTAAAAAAAAATATGCAGAAAAGCCGTGGGTGACACGTGAAAGCCAACTCATTCTGCAAACTCTTGTGGCACGTGGAGAACGTGCATGGAGTGAACTGACATGGAGTCTCTATTATAACGGCATGCGCTATTGGCCACGTGTACCAAAAGCTGTCTGGACAGTAACCCGTGGGCGCCTCTTACACTGGATTCCTCGAGATCGCTTAACTGGGCAAATTTTATGGAGACAATGGACAAGTGAGTTTACGCCAGCTTTCGCAGTCGCATACCGCTATAAATACTTTCTAGAAACCGAAACTCGTCGTTTCGCACGCCAAGCATTTCAATTCATTGATTATCGTTCTGCAATAGCAACAATTGCCCTCGGTTCTTATGTTTTTGGGATGGTGAACTATTTGCACCATTATAGCCAAAGTGAACAAGAGCGAAAACTCATGTTTCAAGGACCACGCACATTCACGCCAGTACTCATTTCAAAAGAAGCACAGGAAAATCATGCACGTTTAATCGACGAAGGAATTCGAGCAGTCTACGATTCGATTCAAGTGGATAGTCCACAAGCCTATGGTGCCTATGGAGAAAATGTAGAACGTAAAGTTCAATATGAATCTGAAGTTCAAGAGCAAGGTACGACGAAAACACTTGTCTTCTATAAAAAGCATAATGTTCTTCGTACAACTATCCCAACTGAAGACTTAATTCACTTAAAACCGTTTAACCGATCAAAAGACAAAAGCTTCACCGAAACGGGCGGTGTACCAATGAAACTGCGTACACCTGGGGTGCAACCAGGCCAAACACGTATGCCAGAATTTAAGATCTATGGCGACAATAAATTTTATGTTGAGCGTACATTTGACATGAATTTACGCTTAGACCAGCCTTTTGCGCCACGTGAAGACGATATTCAAAAATTTGAAGAGACGTTACAACCAGAAATGGAAATTATCATGGCCCCCGATGCATTTGATCACTCATATGTTGAAGCCCATAACCTTCAAGTGGATACATATACAGAAACGATCGAAGACCTTTACCCAAAACCGCTTACGCTTGGAATGACAAGTTCAGAAACACGTCCTTATCCATATTCATTCAAAGACAGAAAAAAGACAAGAAAACGCGTTGCGAAACCCAACGAACAGCTGGAAGCACCAATTGAAGACGTTATTCAAAATCTTACGGACTTTTTGGAAGATCCAACATTTGTCGAAAACCTTGATCTGACACCCGTTGTAAAAGACCCAATTAAAGTTGATTTAAGCGGACTGGAAGATGATGAGGAAAACAATGGGACAAAGTTTAGTGAAGACGAACTCGACTTCGAAACTCAAGAAACAGACAGTGAGGAAAACGGCAACCCACTCTCCATGGACGACCTTGAAAGCGACTATTCACTGGATGAGGGGCAACGTGACACTAGTCTCCGTAACTATTACAGTTTAATGCCAACACGTTGGCCAGCTGCAACAACAAAACCTACAAAGACTGCAAAAACAGCCTTTGCAAATGCGGATCAAAGTTGGGCGAGAGGGGGGAAAACTACCCCAATTGCTATTGAAGCAAAAACGCAAATGGCAGGCCTTAATACTGGGTTAATGAACGTGAAAGGTTGGACACTTCCAACCACTCAAATGACCTACCCGTTCCTTGCAGTGAAAGATGTTGCTAAAATGGCTGATCCTGATTTGGGTCAATACAAAGTACATTTTGAAGACATCGAGAAAGCACCGGATGAAACAACACGTTGGTACAGCCGTTATGAAATGGATGAAGAAACCAATGAATATTTCGGTGAAGTTGACGAGAATCACGAAAGTGACAATGACATGACGAGCGAAGAGGACGAAACAGAGCCTGAACCAAATGGAACTCCAACAACTGAAACTTCCAACATGCTCGAAACGGAAACAGATGACGACGAAACGAGTGATGTCGAAGATGAAGAAGAGGACGAAGATGACGACGGCGAGTTACCTGAATTCGAGACCAAAATTGAAGAATCTAATGGTAAGGTACACTCTGTTGACCCCGTGGATTCCATCGAATTACTCGAAGGCGACACACTCTATGATCTTGACAACGACACCGAAAACTCAGTTGCTGAACTGGATATGGATGTCGAAATCGATGAACCCCACAATCCAGCTGTTTTAAAAAATACAGATGTTGACGAATTCCTGCACCACGAAAGTAAAATGGGTAATAACCTTGACGACACGTTAGAAAATGTCGAAAACGCGGACGAAACGGAAGACTTTGAACCTGGTTTTGCTTCAGCATACGCGCAAGCAAAGTTAAACCATGCCGACGTTGCATCAGACCCACACTTTGGAGATGAATTAACAGGCTTAAGCCATACGGAAGCTAAACTTTTTCAGACGGAAGCCAACCCCGAAACGGAAACCCGAATGTTTCTTCATGGAACGCATGAGGTTCACAGTCGTTCGCTTGCTTCCACAAGTTGGGAACTTGAGGACAATATTACAAATGCATTCGCAAAAGTGCATGTTCGACTTATTCGTTTTTGGCAAGCAAACGCCCTTGTTGTTTATCCAGTAATCGCTATTTATCTCATTCGCCGCACAGAACGCTATCAAGCACAGGTTATTTGTCGTGCCCGCGCTAAAAATACAGAGACACATAAGTATTACACACATTTAGGGCGTGCCCCACAACGTGCTAAATTCACGGATCTTACGGGGAACGAAGGAGGGACACGTCAAATGCGTGAGTTAATGAGTGCATTCCGACGTGTCCGTGGGTTTACTGAAACCTATCGTCCTGGTATTTTAATTAATTTTTGGGAAATTGATATTTTACCACTTATTCCACGCCGTGTTCGTGCAGCCTTTTTACCACCAAACGGAGAGATGTATCTTTGGTACAAAAAGCAACTTACAAACGTCTTTGGTCAAACGACGAATTCACAACGAGCATTACAAGGAGCAGTTCCTGTCGAAACATTCTGGAACTCCGCACCAATCCGTGGGTTATATGCCTGTGAAAAAGAGGAACCACCATTTAAAACAAGTCTTGAAGTGTTTGAGACCATGGATAGCCTGATTACAACCGTAACAAATGGGCCAAATGAGCAAAGTGGTCTAAACCAGAAAATTGGCCAATACTTGTATAGCCAAAGCCATAAAAATATGGATGAAACCATTTCAAAAATTGAACGTTATTTCCCAGCAGTAATGCCAATGGTTCTTAAAGTTCAAAACTTTTGGGATCATACTCCCCTTCTTGCAGCCATTCGACCAGGAAAATATTCGCTTGACTCACTTCCACGTGGATTATTACTTATTGGTGAAAGTGGAAATGGGCGTACCCTTATGGCCCGTGCTCTTGCGAGCGAATCAGGCCTTCCAATTATGTTAACGGAAGGAATGCGTTTCGTACACCAAAAGTGGGGTTGCTTCCGACTTCGCTCACTTTTTTACCGTGCGCGTTTAAATTACCCATGTATTCTCTATATTAAAAATTTAGAGCTCATTACGTTACACCGTAGTATCTTTACTGGCTATTTTAATGTACGTAACTGTGCACAATTTTTAGTTTGTTTTGATGGTATTGTGGATCGAAAAAAATCAACAATCCGTCAGCCGTTTATTATTGGATCCGTAGAAACATCAAAATACATGGATCCGGCATGTGTACGTTCTGGACGTTTTGAATGGGCGATTAAATTTAACCTTCCAAATGCACTCCAGCGCTATTCACTTCTCACCACTGCGTTAGAAACAAACGGTCGAGCAACGAAAAAAGATGTAAGTCTACCATTTTTTGCGCTTACAACCTTTGGGTATAGTGCACAAGAAGTTGCGCAAATGGTCGGTCTCTCTGGGTTCCTCGCAGTAACGAAATATGAACGTAAAGCGAATTACGAACATTCAAATGAATCCTTTGCAGAAGCCGTAGGGTCATGTAACCGTCTAATCATGCGCCATGAAGATAAATATGTGCATAGTACCGATATTTTTGAAGACGGATTTTATGCACGACTCACTGCGTATGAAGAAAAAAGTAATTTCCCACACCGTCTTTCTTCAACAATCAAAAATGATGGTTTTATTCCATTTGAAACGAAATGGATTCACATGGTTTTAGAAAATTACGAGTTCTCCGGCCAATTTGAACCGAAAGAAGGGTGGCCAATGACTGGAAGCTTTTCAAATGCCCGTAGTCCCGAAGAATTTGAAGCGAGACGCCGTAGCGCGTATACATTAATGTATGAGACACTGGCCCCACCAAAAGGCTCAATGTCTGCTTCGGATCCGGCGTACATTAACGTTGTGCTTTCAACCCAAATGACTGAGATGAATCCACTCCCATTTACAAAAGAAACAGTTTATCATGCGGATGCTGCAACACTCGTAACATGGGGTATTTTTGATTTACTTTCAGAAATTGCGTTTTTCAAGCAAACAAACCGAAAACTCCAAGGCACATCCGAAATCATTCTTGGCATGGAAACATGTTATGACACCTATGCACACGAATTTGCAGAACAACTCGGAGATCGTTTCTCCCCATTAGGATGGGATTCACAACTTGAACGAGTTCAAGCGGGAATTGACCAAGTCAACCCTGAATCTCGATTAATGACACACTTCCGCCGCCTTACTCAGAAAAATAAAGAAACGGTTGGAGTTGGAAAAAGTTGGGTACAAGTAACACAATCAGGACTTTCACGCATTGTAGAAAGCCGAGGCGATTTAAAACGGGACCGCCAACGCGAAGCACGCTTTAGCTTACGTAACTGGTCATACCGCCAAGAATTTGCATTAGCGCGTCGCACACTTTACTGGCGTGAACGTGGGCAAATGCGTTTCCACTCAAGCCAATACAATATGATGAATGTAACAAGTATTGAACACAATCAAAATTCACGTTTAACACGTCTCTACTTCCGTGATATGTTAATTGAAAGTCGTCAAAAACGTGCACTTCGCGTAAGTATTGAACCAACAATTTATGATACGTTTGCAACACGTAAATTAGTTGTTCGCGCACGTAAACCAGTGGCCGAAGCATCCCAGCTTTTAGCCGGTGATCTTCTTCATGTGTGGTTTGATTGGGCAAAAACCTATTCAAACCTTTAAAAAAGTCAGTTGACCATTCCTTGCACGGACCGTAAAAGACAAATCCTAACTTTAGTGTTGGTATTTTTTTGCGCTATTTGTGAGGAACGTTATAATAGAATTGAGCATCGTGGATAAACATTTTAAAAAATGTTTAGACGAGAGCTTTCAAAGAAATGTTGAAGGAGTCTTATATGTCAGGTTCTACAGGAGAACGTCCTTTTAGTGACATCGTTACAAGTATTCGTTACTGGGTAATTCACAGTGTTACAATCCCATCTTTATTTATTGCAGGATGGCTTTTCGTAAGTACTGGTTTAGCGTATGATGTATTCGGAACACCGCGTCCAAATGAATACTTCACAGAGGAACGCCAAGTGCTTCCTTTAATTTCTGATCGTTACGGTGTACTTGCACAACTTGATGAATTTGTACCAGAATAAATTGGATTTCTTTGGTGTATAAATCTTTATACACCAAGCGGTTCGTATACCTTCCAATTTGATTTGGCATTCCGCCAAAACTCGAAGCGCTATATATTAGAGCTTCACTGAACTCATCTAGCCTTTTTCTTATTATGTCAATTAAAACGTATCCGATTTTTACATTCCGTTGGCTCGCAGTTCATGCATTAGCAGTACCAACAGTATTCTTCCTTGGTTCAATTACAGCAATGCAATTTATTCAACGTTAAGAGGAGAAAATTGTATGACAAATCCAAATCCAAATAAACAAACAGTAGAGTTAAACCGAACAAGTCTCTACTGGGGTTTACTTCTTATTTTTGTGCTTGCTGTTCTTTTTTCAAGCTATATTTTTAACTAAAACAGATTTGTAGGGGAAAGATCTATGTCTAACACGACAACAGGACGAATTCCATTATGGTTCGTAGGAACAGTTGCTGGCCTTGCTGCGCTTGGTCTTTTAACAATTTTCTTTTATGGATCATACGTAGGGCTTGGTTCATCTCTTTAAGAAACCAAGACTACACAGTTCTAAAAAGCGCCATTCCTAAAAAATGGCAACCATACCGAAGATGGGCAGTGATATGCATTGCCCATTTTCTTCTTTTACATTTTAAAGAAACCAATTTTTTTTGTTTTTGCATCCAACGCCCAACTGTGAAATAAACACATATCCTTATGTGTACTGTTGTTTTTACCAAAAACAGCATTCAATATTTAAACTTACCAAATTTAATCATGAGTAAAGTATATAACTGGTTTAACGAACGTCTTGAAATTCAGTCAATTGCTGATGACGTTACAAGTAAATACGTACCACCACACGTAAACATTTTTTACTGTTTAGGTGGAATTACGCTCACTTGCTTTATTGTGCAAGTAGCAACAGGATTCGCAATGACATTCTACTACCGTCCAACAGTTGCTGAGGCATTTGCTTCAGTACAGTTCATTATGACTGAAGTAAACTTCGGTTGGCTCATTCGTTCTGTACACCGTTGGTCAGCAAGTATGATGGTATTAATGATGATTTTACACGTGTTCCGTGTGTATTTAACAGGTGGATTCAAAAAGCCACGTGAACTTACATGGGTAACTGGAGTAATTCTTTCAGTAATTACAGTATCTTTCGGAGTAACTGGATACTCACTTCCATGGGACCAAGTTGGATACTGGGCTGTTAAAATTGTAACTGGTGTACCAGATGCAATTCCAGTAATCGGAGGATTCGTAGTAGAACTTCTTCGTGGAAGTGTTGGAGTTGGACAACCAACTCTTACACGTTTCTACAGTTTACACACATTTGTACTCCCGCTTCTTGCAGCTGTATTCATGCTTATGCACTTCCTTATGATTCGTAAGCAAGGAATCTCAGGACCTCTTTAAAAAGAGCCTACAGGCCTAGCAAAACTGGAATAATTTTTCCATGGAGCTCTCAGTTGAGAGCTCCATTTGTCAGCCTACGTACTATAAAAAAAAGAAGAAAGACCATTGAGTTCAAAGTATTTCACTGGAGTTTATATCTAAATTGGTTCTGTTCACAATTCTATGTTATACTTTTGTATAGAAAGTCAGTAAATTATTAGAATATTAAGAGGTAGCTTATGGGATTACCGTGGTACCGTGTACACACTGTAGTATTAAATGACCCGGGTCGTTTAATTGCAGTACACCTTATGCACACTGCATTAGTAGCAGGTTGGGCTGGATCAATGGCATTATATGAATTATCAGTATTTGACCCTTCAGATCCAGTATTAAACCCAATGTGGCGTCAAGGTATGTTTGTTCTTCCGTTCATGACACGTCTTGGTGTATCTACATCATGGGGTGGATGGACAATTGATGGTGAAAGCACTAGCAATGCAGGAATTTGGAGTTACGAAGGAGTTGCGGCATCGCACATTATTCTTTCTGGACTTCTTTTCCTTGCAGCAATTTGGCACTGGGTATTCTGGGATCTTGAACTTTTCCGTGACCCACGTACTCAAGCTCCAGCATTAGACCTTCCAAAGATTTTTGGTATTCACCTTTTCCTTTCAGGGGTTCTTTGTTTTGGATTTGGTGCATTCCACGTAACTGGTCTTTTTGGACCTGGTATCTGGGTGTCTGATCCATACGGTCTTACAGGTGGATGTGAGCCAGTGGCTCCAGCATGGGGAGCAGAAGGATTTGATCCTTACAACCCTGGTGGAATCGCAGCGCACCACATTGCAGCTGGTATTGTTGGAATTCTTGCAGGACTTTTCCACTTAAGTGTTCGTCCTCCACAGCGTCTTTACAAAGGTTTACGTATGGGTAACGTAGAAACAGTACTCTCAAGTAGTATTGCAGCGGTATTCTGGGCAGCGTTTGTAGTTGGTGGAACTATGTGGTACGGATGTGCTGCAACACCAATTGAACTTTTTGGACCAACTCGTTACCAATGGGATCAAGGTTTCTTCCAACAAGAAATTGAAAAGCGTGTACAAACAAGTGTAGCTGGTGGTGCATCACTTTCTGATGCATGGTCAAACATTCCAGAAAAACTTGCGTTCTACGATTACATCGGAAACAACCCAGCGAAAGGTGGACTTTTCCGTTCAGGACCAATGGACAACGGTGATGGTATTGCTGCAGGTTGGTTAGGACACGCGACATTTACAGACAAGCAAGGGCGTGAGCTCTTTGTACGTCGAATGCCAACGTTCTTTGAAACATTCCCTGTAATTCTTACAGATAGTGATGGTGTTGTACGTGCTGACGTACCATTCCGTCGTGCAGAATCAAAGTACTCAATTGAGCAAGTTGGAGTAAATGTATCATTCTACGGTGGAGAACTTGATGGATTAAGTTTTACTGATCCAGCAACAGTGAAAAAGTATGCACGTCGTGCACAACTCGGTGAAGTTTTTGAATTTGACCGCGCAACTCTTCAATCGGATGGTGTATTCCGTAGTAGCCCACGTGCATGGTTTACGTTTGCACACGTAAGCTTCGCACTCCTTTTCTTCTTTGGACACATTTGGCACGGATCACGTACGATCTTCCGTGACGTATTTGCTGGTATTGATCCAGAATTAGACGAACAGGTAGAATTTGGTGCATTCCAAAAACTTGGAGATGTAACAACGCGTCGTCAAGCTGTGTAAATTTAATTCAGAGGAAAAAATATTATGGAAGCTCTTGTTTATACTTTCTTACTTGTGGGAACTCTTGGAGTTCTCTTCTTTGCTATCTTTTTCCGTGAGCCACCGCGTATTGCAAAATAATAGCGGTTCTTAAGGAATAACATGAGGTACGCGTACACTTTGTACGCGTACCTTCAAACTAAACTTAAAAAAACCAAACCATTCGAACTTTTTCGCAAGGATTCACTAAAAAAGTTGTCTGAAGTTTATGCCATCGACTAAACTAGTACTAGTTGAAACAAAGTATTGCTCTATACAACTTGGTTAAGCGTGTATGTCTTAAATAGGTTATGCAATGAAATGATGATTTAATTAGGTAAATAGCATGACTATTGCTCTTGGTAAAGTTGAACAGGAACGTGGTTGGTTCGACAACGTAGATGACTGGCTTAAGCGTGACCGTTTCGTATTCGTAGGTTGGTCTGGACTTTTATTATTCCCATGTGCATACTTTGCACTTGGTGGATGGCTTACTGGAACAACATTCGTAACTTCATGGTACACACACGGTTTAGCAAGTTCATACCTTGAAGGGTGTAACTTCCTCACTTCAGCAGTATCAACGCCATCAAACGCGATGGCACACTCACTTCTTCTCCTTTGGGGACCAGAAGCACAAGGTGACTTCACACGTTGGTGTCAACTTGGTGGATTATGGACATTCGTAGCTCTTCACGGAGCATTTGGATTAATCGGATTTATGCTTCGTCAATTTGAAATTGCTCGTGCAGTACAAATTCGTCCATACAACGCGATTGCATTCTCAGCACCAATTGCTGTGTTTGTATCTGTATTCCTTATTTACCCACTTGGGCAATCAGGTTGGTTCTTTGCACCATCATTTGGTGTAGCTGGAATTTTCCGTTTTATTCTTTTCTTCCAAGGTTTCCACAACTGGACACTTAACCCATTCCACATGATGGGAGTAGCTGGTGTACTCGGTGCAGCACTTCTTTGTGCAATTCACGGAGCAACTGTAGAGAACACACTTTTCGAAGATGGTGATGGTTCAAACACATTCCGTGCATTCAACCCAACTCAAGCAGAAGAGACTTACTCAATGGTAACGGCTAACCGTTTCTGGTCACAGATTTTCGGTGTAGCTTTCTCAAACAAGCGTTGGCTTCACTTCTTCATGCTCTTCGTACCTGTTACTGGGTTATGGATGTCAGCACTTGGAGTAGTAGGATTAGCACTTAACCTCCGTGCATACGACTTCGTATCACAAGAGATCCGTGCTGCAGAAGATCCTGAGTTCGAAACATTCTACACGAAGAACATTCTTCTTAACGAAGGAATCCGTGCATGGATGGCAGCTCAAGATCAGCCTCATGAAAACCTTGTATTCCCTGAGGAGGTACTTCCACGTGGAAACGCTCTTTAATTCAACTCTTGTTGTTGGTGGTCGAGATCAAGAATCTACTGGGTTCGCTTGGTGGTCTGGAAACGCTCGTCTTATCAACCTTTCTGGTAAACTTCTTGGTGCACACGTTGCACACGCAGGACTTATTGTATTCTGGGCTGGAGCTATGAACCTCTTTGAGGTTGCACACTTCGTACCTGAGAAGCCAATGTATGAGCAAGGATTAATCCTTCTCCCGCACCTTGCAACACTTGGTTATGGTGTTGGTCCTGGTGGGGAAGTTCTTGACACATTCCCATACTTCGTTTCTGGAGTTCTTCACCTTATTTCATCAGCTGTTTTAGGTTTTGGTGGTGTTTACCACTCAATTATTGGACCAGAAACACTTGAAGAATCGTACCCATTCTTTGGATACCTTTGGAAAGACAAGAACAAAATGACAACAATCTTAGGAATTCACCTCGTACTCCTTGGATTTGGTGCTTGGCTTCTTGTATGGAAAGCAATGTACTTCGGTGGTATTTACGACACATGGGCTCCAGGAGGAGGTGATGTGCGTGTAATTAACTACCCAACTGGTAACCCAGGAGTAATCTTTGGATACTTACTTAAATCACCATTCGGTGGTGATGGTTGGATTGTTAGTGTAGATAACATGGAAGATGTAATCGGTGGACACATTTGGATCGGAACAATCGAGATCCTTGGTGGTTTATGGCACATCTTCACAAAGCCATTCGCATGGGCACGTCGTGCTTTCGTATGGTCTGGTGAAGCGTACCTTTCATACAGTATTGCAGCAGTGTCAGTAATGGCATTCGTAGCAGCAGTAATGGTATGGTTTAACAACACTGTTTACCCTTCAGAATTCTTTGGACCAACTGGACCAGAGGCTTCACAAGCACAGGCATTTACATTCCTCGTTCGTGACCAGCGTTTAGGAGCAAACATTGCTTCAGCACAGGGACCAACTGGATTAGGTAAATACCTCATGCGTTCACCAACTGGAGAAATTATCTTCGGTGGAGAAACTATGCGTTTCTGGGATATGCGTGCTCCATGGGTTGAGCCACTTCGTGGACCAAACGGGCTTGATTTATCAAAACTCAAGAACGATATTCAACCATGGCAAGAGCGTCGTTCAGCTGAATACATGACACACGCACCGTTAGGATCTCTTAACTCTGTAGGTGGTGTAGCAACTGAAATTAACTCAACAAACTTCGTAAACCCACGTAGTTGGCTTGCAACGTCACACTACGTATTAGGTTTCTTCTTCTTTGTTGGACACCTTTGGCACGCAGGACGTGCACGTGCAGCGGCTGCTGGATTCGAGAAAGGAATTGATCGTGATACAGAGCCAGTACTTTCAATGCGTCCTCTTGACTAATACTCAAGACTTATTGGCATGTTTTTGACACACCAATAAACATTTGAAACTACTAACTGGGCCTTCGTATGAAGGCCCAAACAAACATACAATAAAAATTTAAAACTAGAATAAACGACGTCAAAAAAAAAAGTAAGACACCATCCAGGTTTTTTGCTACACTAGCAATCAAACAGGGCATGTATCTCAGCTGGATAGAGTATGTGGCTACGAACTACAGTGTCGGGGGTTCGAATCCCTCCTTGCCCGAAAACAAACTTGACTATACATTCATGGCATTTGCCAAAATAACGTATAGTGGAGCGAAAAACACAATTAATCCGTCAAAACAAAACATAAGAAATAATGAAGCCAAAAGTTAAAAGATTGAAATAAAAGGTAGGAGGTAACTCGAATCTTTTTGGTAGAATTAACTGCAATGGTTAACTCGAAAATCCTTATATACAAAGGCATTTGATCAATAATGATCTTCTTATAATATTTAATATTTGACTTTGAGTTATTCTGTAAATAACCATGCAAATACGGAACGTTCTCACTCTATTACATATACCTCGATAAAGTGCATACACAAGATACAATAAAGACGTGATATGTAAAATCAAAATAGAAAAACCACAAATCACTTCAAGTTCGGCTAAGGTCTCAGCTAACTAGGATTAAGCAACTCAACGTCCTTACACCACAGAGGTCGAATAATATGGTATGAAACCAACATTAACAACCCATAATAAATAAATCTAACTAAGTTTTACAGATATTGAATTTAAACGTCGTAAACTAGAATACATATTACGGTCTATGTATTTGAATTCATAAAATACCGAAAAGAAATATCGAAAGAGGCAGACCTCTAAATAAATACCCTGTCTTTCTTTATAGTTATAACCGAAAGCAATTAATGCGTTTCAAAACACATCATGGAGAGTTTGATCCTGGCTCAGAAGGAACGCTGGCAGCGTGCATAACACATGCAAGTCGAACGCGAAAGAATCCTTCGGGATTTGGACGAGTGGCGAACGGGTGAGGAACACGTAAGAATCTACCTTTCGGTTGGGGATAACTTCTGGAAACGGAAGCTAATACCCAATATGCTGTGGAGTGAAAGAATTTCGCCGAGAGACGATCTTGCGTCTGATTAGCTTGTTGGGGTGGTAATGGCACACCAAGGCGACGATCAGTAGCTGGTCTGAGAGGATGGACAGCCACATTGGGACTGAGACACGGCCCAGACTCCTACGGGAGGCAGCAGTGGGGAATTTTCCGCAATGGACGAAAGTCTGACGGAGCGACGCTGCGTGAAGGATGAAGGCCCGTGGGTTGTAAACTTCTTTTCTCGAAGAAGAAAAAAATGACGGTATTCGAGGAATAAGCATCGGCTAACTCTGTGCCAGCAGCCGCGGTAAGACAGAGGATGCAAGTGTTATTCGGAATGATTGGGCGTAAAGAGTCTGTAGGCGGTTTAGAAAGTCTTTTGTGAAATACTTCAGCTCAACTGAGGCTCCGCAAAAGAAACTTCTAGACTTGAGGAAAGTAGAGGTACAGGGAATTTCCGGTGGAGCGGTGAAATGCGTAGATATCGGAAGGAACACCAATATGGCGAAGGCACTGTACTGGGCTTTTCCTGACGCTCAGAGACGAAAGCTGAAGGAGTGATTAGGATTAGATACCCTAGTAATTTCAGCCGTAAACGATGAAAACTCACTGTCGAGCCAATATATGGAGCGGTGGTCAAGCTAACGCGTGAAGTTTTCCGCCTGGGGATTACGCTTGCAAAAGTGAAACTCAAAGGAATTGACGGGGACCCGCACAAGCGGTGGAGTATGTGGTTTAATTCGATGCAACGCGAAAAACCTTACCAGGGTTTGAAATAATTTCAAAACTTCTTGAAAGAGAAGCCTCCTTCGGGATGGAATTACAGGTGGTGCATGGCTGTCGTCAGCTCGTGTTGTGAAATGTCAAGTTAAGTCTTGTAACGAGCGCAACCCATGTCTCTTGTTGCTGTTTACAGTGCTTAAGAGAAACTGCCGATCAACATCGGAGGAAGGTGTGGATGATGTCAAGTCAGCATGCCCCTTACATCCTGGGCTACACACGTACTACAATGGTCGAGACAAAGGGTCGCTAACCTGCGAAGGTATGCCAATCTCATAAACTCGATCTCAGTTCGGATTGTACTCTGCAACTCGAGTACATGAAGGTGGAATCGCTAGTAATCGCTGGTCAGCATACAGCGGTGAATACGTTCCCGGGTCTTGTACACACTGCCCGTCACACCATGGAAGTCGACCCTTCCCTAAGTCGTTACTCGAACCTGTAAAGGACGAGGACGCCGAAGGCAGAGTTGGTGACTAGGGTGAAGTCGTAACAAGGTAGCCGTACTGGAAGGTGTGGCTGGAATACCTCCTTAAATGAAAAACAAATACAACCATATCGAGACGATTTAATAAGTCGTCTTGATCGGGCTATTAGCTCAGGTGGTTAGAGCGCACCCCTGATAAGGGTGAGGTCGCTGGTTCAAGTCCAGCATAGCCCATGGCACGGGGGTATAGCTCAGTTGGTAGAGCGCTGCCTTTGCAAGGCAGACGTCAGCGGTTCGAGTCCGCTTACCTCCAGCCAAGACCTTTTTAAGGTCAATGAATTGCGGTATTTAACTTAAACAAAAGAAATCAATCAATAAAGGACATATGGTGGAGATCTAGGGACCTAGAGCCGATGAAGGGCGTGACAACCGACGAAATGCTTCGGGGAGTAGGACGTATACGTTGATCCGGAGATTCCCGAATAGGGCAACCTTAAACATTCCTTCTTGAATTCATAGAGAAGAGAAAGTCAACTCAGTGAACTGAAACATCTTAGTAGCTGAAGGAAAAGAAAGCAAAAGCGATTCCCAAAGTAGCGGCGAGCGAAATGGGACCAGTCTAAAAGAGAAAAACGTTAAGTTTTTGTCAGGTTATGGGACCAAACACCAAGGTAGAACATTACATGAGAAACGAAACAGCTGAAACCTGTACCATAGATGGTGAAAGTCCAGTCGTTGAATCGTGTTCTTTTACCGTTTGGCTCCCGAGTAGTATGGGACACGTGAAATCCCGTATGAATTCGCGAGGACCACCTCGTAAGACTAAATACTCCTAGGTCACCGATAGCGAAAAGTACCGCGAGGGAAAGATGAAAAGAACCATTTTAAATGGAGTGAAATAGAACATGAAACCGTATGTTTACAATTAGTGGGAGGATGAACACATCTGACCGCATGCCTGTTGAAGAATGATCTGGCGACTTAGGAGACGTGGCAGGTTAAGATATTTAATCGAAGCCAAAGCGAAAGCATGTCTGAATAGGGCAACACGTCCCGTCTTCTAGACCCGAACCCAGGTGATCTAACCACGACCAGAATGAAGCTTTGGTGATACGAAGTGGAGGTTCGAACCGACCGATGTTGAAAAATCGACGGATGAGTTATGGTTAGGGGTGAAATGCCAATCGAACTTGGAGCTAGCTGGTTCTCCTCGAAATGCGTTGAGGCGCAGCGGTATATTATGAACTTTCCGGGGGTAAAGCTCTGTTTAGGTGCGGGCTGCGAAAGCGGTACCAATCTTTTGCAAACTAAGAATACCGGAAATGATTTCAATCTACCAGTGAGACTGCGGGGGACAAGCTTCGTAGTCAAGAGGGAAACAGCCCAGACCACCAGCTAAGGCTCCTAAATAAAAACTAAGTGGCAAAGGAGGTGAAAATGCAGTGACAATCAGGAGGTTTGCCTAGAAGCAGCCATCCTCTAAGGAGTGCGTAATAGCTCACTGATCAAGCGTTTTTGCGCCGAAAATGACCGGAACTAAGTTTTTTGCCGAAGCTGTGGATATAGACACTTAAAGTGCTATGTGGTAGAGGAGCGTTCCGCATGGGGGGAAGCCAAGCGCGTAAGCAGCGGTGGACAGTGCGGAAGTGAGAATGTCAGATTGAGTAACGAAAACATTGGTGAGAATCCAATGCCCCGAAAACTTAAGGGTTCCTCTGCAAGGCTCGTCCGCAGAGGGTTAGTCAGGACCTAACATGAGGCCGAAAGGCGTAATGGATGGCAAGAAGGTTTATATTCCTTCACTATTGTTTTCTTAGTCCTGAGGGACGAACAAATGCACACCTTTTTTGTGTCCAGGCTTGGCAGCTTGGAAGTCACACACTAATGGATGGACATTTTTTCCAAGAAAAGCTCATTCGACTTTGAGAAAACAATACCTGTACCGTAAACCGACACAGGTGAGTGGGTTGAATAAACTAAGGGGAGCGAGATAACTCTCTCTAAGGAACTCGGCAAATTGGCTCTGTACCTTCGGAAGAAAGAGTGCCCTGTAAAGGGCCGCAGTGAAGAGATCCAGGCGACTGTTTACCAAAAACACAGGTCTCCGCAAAGTCGCAAGACGAAGTATGGGGGCTGACACCTGCCCAGTGCCAGAAGGTTAAAGAAGTTGGTCAATCTTCGGATGAAGCTGACAACTGAAGCCCTGGTGAACGGCGGCAGTAACTATAACTGTCCTAAGGTAGCGAAATTCCTTGTCGGGTAAGTTCCGACCCGCACGAAAGGTGTAACGATCTGGATACTGTCTCAGAGAGAGACTCGGTGAAATAAAAATATCTGTGAAGATGCGGATTACCTGCACACGGACAGAAAGACCCTATGAAGCTTTACTGTAACCTGGAATTGCTCTCAAGCTTATTTCGCGCAGCTTAGGTGGGAGACGTTGAACCTTTTCTTCCGGGAAAGGGGGAGTCATCAGTGAGATACCACTCTTGGTAAGCTAGAGCGCTCATTTTTAACCGTTATCCGGTAAAAAGACAGTTTCAGGCGGGCAGTTTGACTGGGGCAGTCACCTCCCAAAAGGTAATGGAGGTGTACAAAGGTTCTCTCAGGCTGGACGGAAATCAGCCATAGAGTGTAAAAGCATAAGAGAGCTTGACTGCGAGACGGACATGTCAAGCAGAGACGAAAGTCGGTTTTAGTGATCCGACGGTGCTGAGTGGAAAGGCCGTCGCTCAACGGATAAAAGTTACTCTAGGGATAACAGGCTAATCTCCCCCAAGAGTTCACATCGACGGGGAGGTTTGGCACCTCGATGTCGGCTCGTCGCATCCTGGAGCGGAAGTACGTTCCAAGGGTTGGGCTGTTCGCCCATAGAAAGCGGTACGTGAGCTGGGTTCAGAACGTCGTGAGACAGTTTGGTCCATATCCTGTGTAGGCGTTTAGAGCATTGAAAGGATCTCCCCTTTGTACGAGAGGACCAGGTGGGGACAGACCGCTAGTGTACCAGTTATTCCGCCAGGGGTAAACGCTGGGTAGCTATGTCTGGAGTAAATAACTGCTGAAAGCATATAAGTAGGAAGTTCACCTTAAGATGAGTGCTCTTTTGTCAGCAATGCCACTTTGGCATGCAACTAAGACAAGCAAGGTCACGGCAAGACCAGCCGTTTGATAGGCATGATGTAGAAGTACAGCAATGTATTCTGAAGCTGACATGTCCTAATAGACCGAGAGATTTGATTTTACTTAATACAACAAGGCCATAGCAATATGGCCAACCATATATCTTGGTGTCTTCGTCAAAGTCGAGACACAGCATCCCTTTCCGAACTGCGTGGTGAAAGGCTTTTGAGAGTAAGATAGGACACGGGACACTGTCTCTGAAAACATCTCGATGCCAAGATTTTTTTTGGGAAGAAGGTTTATACTTCTTCCCTCTCTTTTATTCTAACTTAAAGATCTTTTTTATAAACTAGAGACTCAGTTTTTCTTTCGAGGTGGTCCTCGCGAATTCATATTTTTTTGCTCCGATTAAAAAAAAAGTGTATAGATCGATGACATTTTGTATCTATCTGTTATACTAATAACAGCAAATCGATACTGACTAGAGTTACAAGTTTTTTAACTTGTCCTTTTTGGGATTTTGTTACGCATTAAAAAATTTATACTTCTATATTATGACAGCAACTTTAGAGCGTCGCGCTAACGCGACTGTATGGGGACGTTTTTGTTCATGGATCACTTCAACTGAGAACCGTTTATACATCGGATGGTTCGGTGTATTAATGATCCCTACATTATTAACAGCTACTTCTGTATTCATCGTAGCATTCATCGCAGCTCCTCCAGTGGACATCGATGGTATTCGTGAGCCAGTATCTGGATCACTTATGTACGGAAACAACATCATCTCTGGTGCTGTAGTTCCTACATCAAACGCTATCGGACTTCACTTCTACCCAATCTGGGAAGCAGCTACACTTGATGAGTGGCTTTACAACGGTGGACCTTACCAGCTTATCGTATGTCACTTCTTCATCGGAGTATGTTCATACATGGGTCGTGAGTGGGAGCTTTCATTCCGTTTAGGAATGCGTCCTTGGATCGCTGTAGCTTACTCTGCTCCTGTAGCAGCTGCAACTGCAGTATTCATCATTTACCCAATCGGACAGGGATCTTTCTCTGACGGTATGCCTCTTGGTATTTCTGGAACTTTCAACTTCATGATCGTATTCCAGGCTGAGCACAACATCCTTATGCACCCATTCCACATGCTTGGAGTAGCTGGTGTATTCGGTGGTTCACTTTTCTCTGCTATGCACGGTTCACTCGTAACTTCTTCACTTATCCGTGAAACTACTGAGAACGAATCAGCTAACGCAGGATACAAGTTCGGACAAGAAGAAGAGACTTACAACATTGTAGCTGCTCACGGTTACTTCGGACGTCTTATCTTCCAATACGCTTCATTCAACAACTCACGTTCACTCCACTTCTTACTCGCTATCTGGCCTGTAATGGGAATCTGGTTCACAGCTCTTGGTATTTCTACTATGGCTTTCAACCTTAACGGATTCAACTTCAACCAGTCAGTGGTAGATTCAAACGGACGTGTGATCAACACATGGGCTGATATTGTAAACCGTGCTAACCTTGGTATGGAAGTAATGCACGAGCGTAACGCTCACAACTTCCCACTTGACCTCGCATCTGTAGAAGCTCCTTCTATCAACGCGTAATTAAGTATTCCCCCTTCGGGGGGAGCAAAGGCCTCTTCTAGGGCCAAACAGAGCATGCATTCGAGCTGCTCAATAAATTCACACGTAAAATCCAAAGCTAAAGTAGCTTGGATTAAACGCCATCTGGAAGCTTTAAACTTCCTTGCAAGATTTTAGTGGTTTTTGATCAAACACTAAATGGGCGCAACCGATGGCACTTTTTATACACAAAAAAAGCCAATGATCAATTTATACCGACAATCGTCTAAAAACGATGTTTGTATACAACCAATTAGCGACAGCTCATTCACGAACCGTAGAGTGCATCCCTTTCGACATGGTTTATGAAATTCAATATTTTAAACT
>Ga0209600_1000059_pt1 | contig 76938 bp, 81 predicted proteins | sample COGITO_mtgs_1104_FD_185518 | JGI IMG/M metagenome (GOLD analysis project Ga0209600, IMG submission 185518) | Pelagic marine microbial communities from North Sea - COGITO_mtgs_110421 (SPAdes) (version 2) | ecosystem: Environmental > Aquatic > Marine > Epipelagic ... | reverse complement strand
CTTTTTGTTTCATTTCTTTATTAGTTTCTTTTTTCATTTCTTCATTAATTTCTTTGTCCTTTATTTCTTCCTTTATTTCTTCTTCCTTAATTTCTTCTTCTATTACTTCTTCCTTTATTTCTTCTTTAATTTCTTCTTTAATTTCTTCTTCATTCAACTCTACATTCAACTCTTCATTTATTTCAATATTATTATCATTTTCAAATTTTTTTAGTTCTTCATATTCTTCTTGATTCATATAATTTATTAATTCATATTCGCCCATTAAATATTCATTTGATACTCTTAAACCTTTATAAATTATAGTACTGTTAATATAATCATTTTTTTCTAAGTTATTTATTTTTTCTAATAATTCTTGTTCATCAGGTAATAATATTTTTATAAATTGTTTATCTTTTTGTATATCTATTGGTTTTTTTACTTTTAAATCTAATCCAATATCATCAAATTCTGTATTAAACCATAATAATGAATTTTTCCTAACACTTTCTTGACTTAATTCATGTAGTTTATTAATTTTTATTAAAAAATCATCTAATTCTTGATTTACATTATAATTTTCATTTACTTCTAGAATAATATATCTTTTTGTACTATTTTTCTTTTTATTTAAACTTACATGCATAGGTTTTAGTACTTTTAAAAATGGCGTTTCTATAGTAAAATAATTATTTTTATCAAAATTACATGTTATAATTCTATTTTTATATTCAAAATTAAATTTTAAATTTGAATAATTATTTAGATTCTCTGTCATTTTATCAATAAATCATAAAAAAAATAAAATATGAAAACGCACTATATAAATTACATTCATAAACATGAATATTTGTTACATTTAATAAATATGAATATTTGTTACATTTAATAAATATGAATATTTGTTACATTCATAAATATGAATTTAATAAATATGAATATTTGTTACATTTAATAATAATCCAATTTTATTAACATTATTACTTTCTTTTCGAAAATCCCATAATGTTGGCATTTCTAATAAAACATCACTTATGAAATTCTTATTTAATTCATAAATTGTTTTTAAATAATTAGTATCATTATCATCAAATGTTAATTTATTTATTATTTTGTTTTTAATTTTTTTAATTTTTGCTTCTATAAATATATTATTATTTTCTCTTAAATTTATTAAACTTTTCCATTCTTCATCACTCGAATGAAATTGTTCTTTTAATTTAGTCTCGAAATCTCTTAATTGAGAAATAACTTCTATATGTTTTTCATTTGTTTGGTCTAATTCAAATTTTATAACAGAATGTCCATATTGTTCATCAATACCAAATGGACATAATATTTTATTTAATTTTATTTTTATATTTTTATTTTTATTTTTTAAACTATAATAATTTTGAGAAGTTTGTTCTATTTTTAATGAGTTTATTTCATCCATTTATTTATTATTTATTATGAATTATTTCTTAAGTTTATTTATTTTAAATTATTTCTTAAGTTTATTTATTATTATAAAATTAATATTTTATATTAAGAAATGTCTAATTTAAAAGAAAAATTTACAAATGAATTAATTGATATTTTTATAGAAGAAATATCAAAAAAAGAAATAAAAGATAAAATTAATACTCATATTGTTGATCCATCTATGACTACTATATTTGAAAGATTATATCCATATATTATTATTACTTCTGTTATATTTATATTAATATTTTTCATGGCAATAACAATTATTTATTTATTAATTATTAAAAAATAATTTATTTTTTATTTTTCAATTTTTGTAAATTATTGATTAAATTATTTTCAAGATTTTTTAATTTTTCTAAATTTTTTACTAGTTTTTTTTTATTTATTCCTAAATTATTATTTTTAACTTTTTTTTTGTTCATGCTTTTATTCATGTTAGAATTCATGTTTTTCATATTAGCATTCATATTAGCAGTCATGTTTTTCATATTAGCATTCATATTAGCATTCATATTAGCAGTCATGTTTTTGTTTTTATTTACATTAGCATTCATGTTACCATTCATATTTTTGTTTTTATTTTTTTTTTCAATAACATTCATTGATTTACCACTTTTATTTAATTTAACCATAGGTCTCATAGTAAAAGCTTGTTTTCCACCTGCTGTTCTAGCTTTTTTAAGTTCTTCAGCAGTATATTTATGGAAATGTCCTTCATAAGGTCCATATTCTTTTTTCTTAGAACCTTGAGTATATTCTTGAATACTAAATTTAATTTTTCCTAAATCAAGTTTTTTATTTTTTTTAAGTCCTTTTTCATGTGCAATAGAACTTAATAATTTTCTAGCAGCATCACCTGGAGATGCTTTTGTTGTAATAGATACTCCTCCAATTTCAACTTCTTCACCATTTAATTTAACAACTCTGAAATGTCTATCTCCTTCAGCTTTTCCTCCGAAAAATAAACTCATATATTATTAATAAATAAAAAAATTTATGTATAGCATTTTTAATTATTTATTAATTTATTAATTTATTAATTTATTATAAATTATTTAACAATTTTTTTTATAAAAGTATTTGCATTTTTTATTATTTCATTTTTTTCTTTCATTGATTTTTTATTCCAAAAATTAACATGTTTAGCCCACGAATAATTTTTTCTTAAAATATTTTGATGAGTATTTATAAAATTGTAATACAAATGATTCCATGTTTCACACCATTCTTCTTTTTTATAATCACTCATATTCAATATATAATTTGAACTTGAAAAATATGGTTTGTTCATCATTAATCCACCATCCGCATATTGTGACATACTATAGACATTTGCTATCATAACCCAATCATAAGCATCAATTGTCCAACTCATGAATGCTTTAAATACATCATTTGGATGTATTTGTAATAATAATAAAAAATTTCCTAAATACATTAATCTTTCTATATGATGTGCATAACCATATTCTAATATTTTATTTATTATATTATCATATGGTTTGATATTTGTAGAAGCATGCCAAATAAGTTCGTTATTTATTTTATTTTTATGATTTAAAAAATTCATTTTTCTAATTTTTTCACCTTCATATAAATAAATTGTTAGTACATAATTTCTCCATCCAATAATTTGTCTTATAAATCCTTCATATGAATTTAATGGAACTTTATTTTCGTATTTTTTAATTTCTTCTAATACTTCTTTATCTGTTAATAAACCAATATTCATCATAGGTGTTAATACACTATGAAATAAAAACGGATCTCTCATTGTTTCAGCATCTTCGTATTTTCCAAATAATTTAAATTTAACTTTACAAAAATGTTTTAACCATTTTAAAGAATCTTCATGATGAATTGGATAAATAAAATTTTCTAAAGAACCATAATTTTTTGGAAAATGTTTATTTATATAGTTTATTGCTTCTTTTACATATTTATTATTTTTATATATTAATTTTTCGATTTCTGGTATTTTTTGACTTACTGGTATTTTTTCTCTATTTTCTGTATCAAACGACCATTTTCCACCTTTTGGTGTTCCATCTTTATTCATTAATATATTATAATAAATCCGTTGCATTTTGTAAAATCCCACATGATTGTATTTTCCATTTTTATAAAATTTATCTTTATTTTCATCTAAATAGGATTGATTGACTAAAAAATTAAGACTATTTATTATATTTAATGTTGGTATTGTTTTTTTTAATTTTTTATTTAATTGATTGTCAAATGCTTGATAAGTATAAACTTCTTTTTCTTTACTTATTGATTCATAAAAAGTATGTGCATCTTTAAAATTTAGATAGGTTGGATTTAATTTATTTTTTTTTAAATAATCATAATAAGTTTTCATGGTTGCTCTATGATAAGCTAATTTCAATTTATGATATTTATAATCAGTAAAATAAATTGGATCTTCAATAATATAAATTTTGTGATTTTTTAAACTTTGAATATTTTTAAATAAATGAACTGGAAAAATTAAAAATATTTTCATTCTTATATTTTATATTTGATTTTTAATTTATTTAAATAATTATTATTAATTAAATAATTATGCTTACTTTAAAAAAATATAAATATAAAAAGATTATATTTAATAAATATATGAGTCCAAATACAAATAGAAGACATTTAATTAATAATTATTTAAATTTAATTGATGAAAATAATGCAAATATAACAAATATAGTAAATGTTATGAATAACCAAGAAACAACATTAAGAAGACTTATTTTTGAATCTAATTCAATGTCATCATTAAATTCATCTGGAAGCCAATATTCAATTCATCAAAATTTACAGTCAAGTAGAAATAATAGATTAAGAAATTCTTTTCATTTATTATACAATCCAAACAATCCAAATAATCCAAACAATTCATTAAGTAGAGAAGATTATATTGAATCATTGGCAGGAATAGATACTTTATTAGATAATTTTTTAAATGCTGTTCAAGTAACACCAAATCAAATACAAATTAATCAATCAGTTCAAAATTGTTTGTTTTCTGAAATTAATAATCCAGGAAATCAAGTATGTTCTATTTCTTTAAGAACATTTCAAGAAAATGACGAAGTAAGTGTTATTAAACACTGCAATCATATTTTTAGTAAAAATGATTTAGCTAGTTGGTTTTTATATAATACAAGATGTCCATTATGTAGATACGATATAAGAAATTATAATCCTAATCAAAATGATTTAAATGAAAATGATGGATTCAATGAAAATAATGAATTCAATGAAAATAATGAATTCAATGAAAATAATGAATAATTTATTTCTTTTTTCCAAAATTTTGAAAACGTACCCCCAATTGTTTTTGGATTTTATTAATTAATTCTTTTGTTTTTCCATCATATAATGCTTTTCCATTTTCAATTTCTGAATATACATTAGATTGAATATTTAATTTGTTTGCTATATCTTTTTGTGAAAACTTTTTAGCAGTGCGAGCATTTGTAATTTCTTGACTTAATTCTTTTGGAATTTTTTGAATACTGAAATTTTCCGTTTCATTTTCTAATTTAATAGCATGTAAATCTGGTCCTGAATTTTTAGGTTTTATTTCTTTTTTAACATTTTTTAATGACTTATTTCCTATTGTTATAGTTTGAAAATCTTGATGTTCCATTTATTATATAATAACTTTATTTTTATATATTTTTAATATATTTTTAATATTTTTAATATATTTTTAATATATTTTTTTATTATGGAAAGTATTATTTATGATTCAGGTTTTATTTCATTAATTGTTCAATTTATTACTGGATTAGTAAGCATTTATGGTATATTTATTCCTTTAAACAAAAAAGATATTATACTAAAAGACATTATTATTATGGAAACGGTTGTTCAATTTATTGAATTTTTATTTTATTTATGGTTAGTATTTAGCATAGCAGCGAAAAGTGTAAATGTAACAGCAATACGTTATATAGATTGGTTTATAACAACTCCTATTATGTTAATTAGTACAATGTTATATTTTGCTTATAATTCAGATAAAGAAAAATTTAAAAATGAAGAAGGAGTTATTACATTAAAAAGTATTTTTAAAAAAGATTATAAAATTATTATTCAATTTGTAGTTTTTAATTTTTTTATGCTTGTTTTTGGTTTATTAGGAGAATTAGGATTTTTAAATAGAAATATATGTTTTTTTATGAGTACATTTTTCTTTTTATGTAGTTTTCGAATTTTATATAAATATTATGTTACTATTGATGATTCTAATAAGAATTTATTTTATGTAATGTTTAGTATTTGGAGTTTATATGGTTTAGCATTCTTATTTATTATAAATATAGAAACATATCTTATAACATATTAGACATATTTAGTAAAAACTTTTATGGACTTTATATATTTTACAAAATAATGAAAAAAAAGAAAGTTGAACAATAAAAAATTGAAAATTATAAAAACGAAAATAATATATAATATGAAACGAAAAATGAAAGTAATAAAACATGAACAAAAAACAAAAAAAAATAAAGAAAATAGAGATAACAAAAATCATATATTTGCTAATATAAATGAAAATGATTTAAAAAAAAATATAAATATTACTCAAGAGAAAACTACATCTACTTTTAAAAATATAACTAATTTCTACCATAGTAAAAATAGTGGCTTTATAGACATATCTTTACAAAAATACGGATGTTCAAATTTTAATGAAACAGGTTATTACGTAATTGAATAATTATTTTTATTCTTTATTTAACTATTTAAAAATATTAATTAACTATTTATTTAATATTAATTTATTAATTTTTTATTTATTTATAATAATGAAAACACTTATATTATTATTGGCACTAGCAGGAATTATATTTGTAGCATCTGGGTACATAAATAGTAATTTACAATGTCCTCCTCCTAAAATTGAATATAGATATGTTACTAAATCTTTTGATGATGAACAAAATGATAGACAACCTTTAATGTCCATAGCAGGAATTAGTAATATGTTTAATGAAGATAGTCCATGGGTAGCTTCTAGATATGGAAGTTAAAAAAATTGATACTATTTAAAGAAATAAATATAAATTTTGTCTAAGTTAATTATCATGGGCGTCAAAGCTATAAAATCTGAACTTGATGCTGTTATTCAACATCATGAAGAAAATATGAAGAAGATGTCTGGAAATAATTTAGATGTTTTGACAAAAGATTTTATGAAAAAGCTTGATTCAATTATGTACAGGATTGGACAAGAACTTGGAATTTCTGGTACAGATAAAGAAGTCTATGTAGATTTGGAAAAGGTGAGTGATGAGATCTATGAAATCATTGAAAAATGTGTGGAATGGGGTCCTTATTGTGGAGAAAATGGATTGTACTTTCCACCAAATGAGCCATAAAATCATGGACATCTTATTTAATTTATTATAAAAAAAAAATGATACCTTAAATTAAAAAAAAAAACATTTATTGCTGAAGAGAAGTAGAGGAAATTATGTTGCCACATCAAAGTTACCAACAAAAAAAAACTTGCCCAGGAGCACCTGTCAGAAGTGGAAGACATACTACCTTTGAAGGACTACTTCCAAGACCTTTAAACCTAAATGTTATGGAGTATCCTGGATCACCTAGGAAGCCAGAAGGATTTTTGACTCTACCTGATGATTATCAAGGACATGAATTATTTCCTGGTAAATTTATGATAACCAGAAAGAACTGTCCAGGAGCGCCTATGAAGAAAAGCAGAAGTGCACATCTTCTTGAAGGTGTTCAAGGACAGGAATTATTTCCTTAATTTCTTTTCCCGCGAAAAGTCCATATAATTTGTTGTCTTTGAAGGACATCAAATTAAATTTATTTTAATTTATTCTTAATTCATTGAGATAGAACTTTGATGGATCTATCAAATTGATATTTAAGAATATTATAATTTATTTTTTTTGTACATTATAAATTACATAAAAATTTTCCTGTTTCATTACCAATATAAACTAAACTATTCATAAACATAATCATACCTAATCTTAAATATAATGGTTTTGAAGGTTCTAAAACACTATAAAAATAAATATTTGTACAATAAACCCATGGAATAAATATAAAAATAAACCATCCATTAATCCATGCATAAGTATAAAATAATGATTCATTATTAAAATTACATATTTCTTCATTTTTGTGATTAAATATATAATGAACTATAAAAATATAAAATAATGAATGAATACTAGAATCATGTATTTTTTCTAAAATATTATTATTATAACTTATACTAGGTTTCATATTAAATAATAAATAAGCTATATAATATCCTACATCAATTACAAAATGAATATTATGGGCAAGTGAAACATATTTTTTATTTAAAATAAATAATAAAGATGCAATATGTCCTGAATCGGTTAATCGAAAAAAATGTATAATTTTATGCATAGAAGGATTTGGATAATATTGTGCATAAAAATAATAATAATTAACTATATATCCTTTTAGAAAAAACAAGGATGAAATATAAATATCAGAATACATAAAATATAAAAAAATACTTATTATGGGTATATAAAATCCTTTTTTAATAATATTATTAAAAATAATATTTATTATGTTTTGATAAAAATTATTCATTTGATTATTCATTTGTTTATCAAAATAGTTTATAAATTGATTCATTATTATTTATAAATGATTTTAATTTTAAATGTACTATAAAAATTATTTAGTTACTAATTCATTTACTTTTTGAATATATTTTTTCATACATAAATCTTTTGTCATATCTTTTACTTCTTCCCATGCTTTATATTTTGCTTTTCCTGTAAAATCTAAAAATCCAGGTTTCTCAATATTAATATTTCCTGTAGTTGATTGTTTATAATATTTATATAAAATTAATTTATCTTCATTAGAAACTTCTTCAATCTTTTTAATTTCTTCAGATTTTTTTTGAAAAAGAGTGTTTAATTCTTCGTTTGTTAAAGTATTTAAATCAGTCATAATATAAATACATAAATTTTAAAAGAAATTTAATCTCATAAATTTTAAAAGAAATTTAACCTTATAAAAAAAGTTAAAACTGATAAATTAGTAATTATTTTTATTTATATAATTTTTTAATATTTTTAATTAATTCTTGTTTTGTTAAATAAGAACCATTATTTGTTATTTTTTGATTATTATTTTTTAATATATCTTTTAATTCATTTACATTTAAATTTTTTAAATATTTTGATGATTTCATATTTTTAATATGGTCCATCATATCATCTTCATCATCATCGTCGAAAACAGCAGTTGTATATGGAATAAAATCATCATCTGTACTAGATGAAATAATAGAACCGTCACTTTCATAATCAGAATCAGATAAATAACCACCTTCTTGAGCATTTGAATTTTCATTTTTATTTAAATTTTGTTCAACTAATTTACAATTTTTTTGTCCTGAAAACCATGCAGGAGTATAAGAACAATTATTTGCTTGTTCAAATTTTTTTTGTTTTTCTTGAGGACTTAATTCTTCGTCTTGTTCCAATTCTTCTTGTATATCGTCTTGAATATTGTCTTGTTCTGATTGTTGTTCAGATTCTTCTGATTGTTGTTCAGATTCTTCTTCACTATCAAAATCAATATTATCTTCTTGTTCATTTTCATCATCTTCTTCATTTTCATCATTTTCATCATCTTCGCCAATTAATTTCATTGATTTTCCTAAATTACCAATATTAGAATTTGTTAATTCTTCTAAAGAATCTTCTTGAGCTCCACCAAATTTGGATTTTAAAAATCCTAATACATTTAGTTTATTAGTACCACCAACATGTTTAAGATTATAACTTCCATTTTTTTGAATACTTAATTTTAAATTATTTTTTGAATTTGAATTTTGAGCTAAATTAAAGAATAAATCATGATAATTTGAATCATTTTCATATTGATTGTTTATTGACATTATTTTGTTTAATACTTCATTTTTAATTTGGTCGTTATTTTTATTTTTAAAATTAAAATTAATTGTAGTAGACATATAAATTTTAATAAGAAAAAAAAAAGAATAAATTTATTTATTATTTATTATTTATTATCTTATTATCTTATTATTCATATTTTATTTATTATTCATATTATTATTTTTTATTATGTTAAATAACAAATTATTAGGGACAAATGTATTAATAGATGATGATTTAGAAAACATATTTTTCACTAAATAACTTAAATATTCGGCACTTAACTCATTAAAATATCTATTTTTTTCAACATAAATTGTATTATTTTTAAAATCTATATTTTTATAACTAATAAACTTCATATTTTTTAAATACATTAATATGTTTTTAACATCATTTTTCCAATTAACTCCTAATACAATATTTATTAATTTGTATATTTCATATACTTTTATTTTTCCTAAGTAAATAATTATTTGTAAGAATTGATTAAATTTATTTAATATAAGTGGATTTCTTATTAATTTTAAACATAAAGCAAAATCCCATGCTAATTCATTAATATTCATATAATAAGCATTAATAGGAATTAATTTTTTATATAATGAATTTTTTCCTAATCCACTTAATAAATTAAAATAAAATCCATTTTTATTTTTTTTATACAATGCTTTTAACAAACAATTATAAATATTGACATTTTCTTCTAAAACAATATTAATTTTTAATTTTTTATTAATTAAATCTACATATTTATTATCAATTGAAGATGAATAACCATATTTCATAATTTCACGAATATTTTTAATCCATGTTTTATTTTGATAAACATAATCTTTCGTTTTTGTTTGAAATGAATTTTGAATCATTAAAAACAAGAAAAACAATAAATTTCTTAAATATTTACTATCAAAATTATCAAATATTCTTATTTCAATTCCATTAGGTTTATTCATAGGATACCCAGAAACTCTTATTCCTTTTTGATTTTCACCAAATGTTCTAAAATCAGTTCCGTAAGAAGTAATTCCTCCTTCTTTTCTAGCATAAGGTGATGGCTTAATACATGGTTTTAATTTATTTGTTTCATGTAATAAAAAATTTTCTCTCCAATATATTTTTGTTTTTGCATATCGTCCAATTCCTTTATTAAATAATCTTACATCTGAACCAGCTATATTTCCCCAACCAATATTCATCATTCTATAACTTCCTCTTGCTCTATCATATTTTGAACCAGGAGCATATTCATCACCACTAAAAAATCCATGAATCATTAAAGGTTCAACCCATTGAAGTTGATTACAAAAATTTTGATGCATTTCTATAAATTCTTTATTTGTTGTCTTTTCAGTATAAGGTAAAGTTAAAGTTATATGATAACTTCCTGTATAATCAGTATATAAAATATCTTCTTTTTTATTTTTATTAAAAATATATGTATTATTCTTGATTTTTCCATATTTAATATATCTACTCATACCAAAAGGATATTCATTTAATTCACCATATTTTTTTATTAATTTTTTAGTCAATGAATCTTTTTTTAGTAATTTAATTAATTTTATTTTATATTCATAAATATCTTCTATAGCGCGTTTTGTTCTTTCACGATTTACACTACAAAAAGGATAAGCTGTTATTAATTCTGGCATATTGATAGGTATTTTATTTATAATTTTTATTCCATTACAAGTTCTTCCACTAATTTCAAATGGAATGGATTCTAAAAATTCAACATCTTCTTTTTTTAATTTTAACTTTTGATAATTTTTTAATAATCTTTTTACAACACTATGACTATCAAATGCTATTATAGAATTTATAATTTTTGAATTCGGTATGTGAAAATAAATGCATTTCATGTTCAATACCGATTCCCCACTTAAAATCAGTAGCTTTCATTATTATTAAATAATATTTAAAAATTTATTTAATTGTTTAAAAAAATATTTTGTATTTATTAATTTTTTTTTAATTTGTTATTTTTATCATAACATAAATTATATCCAAATTTTTGTTTTCCTAATAAAACTGAAGAATAATTTTCATATTCTGTTCCAGTATATTCAGTTTTATCATAACCTTTACTAACTTTACATCCTTTATCTGGAAATAATTGTATCATTGAACAATTTGTTCCTGAAATATATTCTTGTATCTTATTTAAAGTATCAATATTATCAGTATTATTTTCAGCATTATTTTTTGGTAAAAATTCAGATGTATTAATTACTAAATTTTGAACAGATTGATTACTTTCAGTATTTGTTTGGTTATTTCTTGTATTTTTTGTATTTTTTGTATTTATTGTATTTATTGTATTATTTCTTTTATTATTTTTTGGATTATTTTTTGGATTATTTTCTGCATTATTTTCTGTAAAATTATTTTTATGTAACTCATCAATATAGTCTAATCCTACTAAATATTCTTTCATTAATCTTGAATGAGCAATTACATGAATTTTATCTTTAAATGTATGTTTTTTTTTAACCCAATTTAAAAATTTTCCTAATTTTCCATCAAGTTGATAATAAGATTTATGTCTTACATTCAATATTGGGTCTATAGGTATATCATTTAAAATAGGGTAAGTAATAAATTTTTTATTATTTGTTTTATTTTTATAAATATATAATAAATAATTATGTTTTTCTTTACTTTCTATAATTATTTTAATTTTTGTTGGTAAAGAAAAGTTTAAATTTGTTTTATTATTTAATAAATATGTTTTATTTTTTAATAAATATGTTTTATTTTTTAATAAATATGTTTTATTTTTTAATAAAGATTCAACACTATTTAAAAATCTCAATAATTTTCTAATACTAGTTTTAAATGATTCTGGAAAATTACCTTTATCTATCTTTTTTCCTGAATTTGGTAAATGTTTTATAAATTTAGTATGTTTTTCTTTTAAATAAGGACTTATGTGTAAAGGTAATTCAGTTTGCCCTATTGAATATAATAAAATTGCTGTAATCCAAGTTCTTAATAAACAAGAAACATATACATAATTTGAAGTAAATTTAGTTCTATTTATATTAGCAAATATAATTGTTTGAATAATTCCTCTATTAATAATTGAAGGGTCTCTTTTCCAAAAACCTTCATTATTACAAGAACGCGCATGTCTAGTAATTTGAATTTCTTGATTTTTATTTTTATTATTTTCTTTTTTTTCTTTATTATTTAAAAAATTAATTGAATACTTTAATACTTTATTTTTTAGTAGTTCTATATTATTTTTTTCTTGATAATTAATTTTTTGTTTTTTACAAATTTCAATTAGACTTTCTTTAGTTAAATTATTCATATAATAATAATATATATTTATAATTTAAAAATATTTATAATCACATAAATCATATCCATATTTTGGTTTTCTTATACCAATCAAATAACTATTATATTCTGGTCCTGTATAATCAGTTTTACTATAACCTTTTCTAATTTTTATATTATTATTACAAAAATTAAATGTTGTATCAATCATAGAACAATTTGTTCCTGAAATATATTGTTCAATTTTATTTAATATTTCTAAATCATCTTTATTTTGATTTTTATTTTTTTGCTTTATTTTAGTTATTTGATTATTATTTGATTCAGTACATTCATTATTATTTAGTTCACAATCATTTTCAAAATTATCCTTATTTATAAAATTTAAAATATTTAACCCTTTTAAAAATTCTTTCATCAAATTTGAATGTGCAACAACATGAATTTTTTTACTATTATCTTTTAACCAATGAATAAATTTAGAAATATTTCCGTCAGTTTGATAGTAAATTTTATTCCATAATTTCATAATTGGATCATGTTCCAATAAATAATGTAAATTACTTTCACTTGGTTCATATTGGTTATTTTTATTTTTTATTATTATTGATTTTATACTTTCTTTACCATTTTGTTCAATTATTAATGTTATTTTTCCAGGTAAATTAAAATTTTCAATAGTATGTTTATTTTTTTTTTTTTCTTTTTTTTTTATTTTTTTTTTTTTTTTTTTCTATTTCTTTTATTTTATTTTTTAATGTATCAATATTATTTAAAAATTTCAATAATTGTGGAATACTTTTACTTAATGGTACTGGATGATTTCCTGTTTCTTTCACATATTGAATAGAACTTTTAGTATATTTTTCTTTTAAATATGGACTTATATGTAAAGTTAAATCAGTTTGCCCTTTTGAATATAAACAAATGGCTGTAATCCATGTTCTTAATAAACAAGAAACATATACATAATTAGATTCAAATTTAGTTCTATTTTTTTCAGCAAATAATATTGTTTGAAAAATACCCCTATTTACAATGGAAGGATCAGTTTCTTTTAAATTTATTCTATATTTTACTTCATTGTTACATGAACGCGCATGTCTAGTAATTTGAATAATTGGATTTAAATTAGTATTGGATGGTTTTCCGCCTTTTTTTTTATTTAATGAATGTTTAATATGTTTCATTAATTCTGTTTTTTTTAAATTAGAATAATTTTGAATATTATGTTTTTTACAATAATGAATTAATTCAGATTTCTTTAAATTTACTAATTCCATATTATTAATTAATATAATTTTTATTTATTTAAAAAATTTTATTTAATATTAAAACGTTTGTATATTTCATTATTTTTTTTATTAAAAATAAATTATATTTAATAAAACTATTTATTTTTTTCGATTTAAATAACGTATCTTATTTTAAATTTTTAGAATTAATAATAATTATATAGGAGTAAAGTATAAACATGGCTTATAAATATACATTTATAAAAGATTTATTTTATTCAACAAGAGATGAAGGACTTCCTAATTCTAATGTTATTAATAATGTTACTAACCCGGAAACTATTAATGTTAACTCAGTAAGAACATTAAGAACTAGTTTTGCTAGTGGTTTTGAAAAATTAGATGGTAAATTATATAATATATCATATAGTTCTGTAATAGTTCCGGACAATAATCCAACTTCTGATGTTCCTGCTACTTTTAAAGAAACATTTGTTATTAATGATGGTCAAGAAAATAGTGTTATAGCAACATCTGTTTATAACGATATAGGAGATTCAGGTTCAGATATTACTACAATTTCTAAAACAAAATGGAATGCTTCAGGAATTGGTAGATTATTAGATGTAAATTTTGCTGTTATTGATTATGATAATGATGGAACAAGATTTGGATATCCTAATTCCAGAAGAGTTAGACTTTTCAAACTTGATTTTATTTCATTACCACAATTAGCAGGAAATTGGAAATACAGTGGAGAAATATTAAAAAGATCATCATTGAATGATGTACCAAATTTTGATACTATTTTTAAAACATCTAGTTTAGTAGAAATTACTCAAAAAGATAGATTTTTAATTTTAAAAATACCTAAAAATGATGTTAGACCAACTACTAGTTATTTATTAGGAACATTAACTTATGTAGCCGATCATTGGAAATTATCTTTTTCAGATGACGATGATAATGGATTTATTAATTTGACTCAAGTTAATACTAGAGAATGGAATGGTAATTATTCTGAATCTGGATTTAGTGGTACTGTATCTCAAAATCAAGCAGCATCTATTGTTTCATTAAAAAAAGTTTAATTTAAAAATATTTAAAAATTAATTCAGTATTTATCTTTTTAATAATATTATATTAATATTATATATTATATTTAAAATTATGAAATATAATAAAGGACCTTTATTAAAACAAAAAGAAATTTATATTTTAGTTCATTGTTGTAATTTTTTCATACTATTGGTAAATGAATGAAAAGGTAATTATTATATTTAAAAAATAATTAACAATAAAAATATTAAATAATAGTATAATTTACATTTATTATGATTTATTATATAAATAAAATATTAATTAATAGTATGGATAAAATTAGTTTTAAGATTGAAACACCTTCATATAATGCTTTATCAACTGTAAAACAAACAATTAAATCTGATGAGCTTAATAATACTCCACCTATTTGGGGGTTAACACAAATTAGAGAAGTAACTATTACAGAAGATAAATATAATATTTTTACTGAAAAACAAAAAAAAAATGTAAAATTATTAGTATCATTAACAGGTAATGGAGTTATTACTGATAAAATACCACCACAACAAACAGGTAGATATGTATTAATGTTTGATGATTTTGTTAGTATAGCATTTTCAACTGGTTTTAATAGTAATTATGATTTTGGATTATATAAATATACAGGTTTAGCAAATGATTTTGGTGATTATACTATTGCTAAAATTTTTTGGAATGCACAAGCTTTAGGTGATGTAGATAGAGATAAATGGGAAATTTTTTTATATAAATTATAATTTACTTATATTTTTCATTTAAGAAAGCACTAAAATTTAATTCCAATTACCCAATATTTCATGTGTTATTGCTTCTATTATTTACCAACAGTTTCTTTTAAATATAAAAAATATTAGGATTATTTATAATATTCTTTCTTAAATATTTTTTTTTAATATTAATTTATAAATTATTGATATTTTATGTATCTTCATCACATGAATCATATTCATCACATGAATCATCTTCATCGCATTCATCACATTCATCACATTTCCAACCTTCATTTAACATTTTTTCGTCTTTATTTTGACAACAATCATAACAATATATTAAATCATCTTTGTCGGTTTCAAGTTTAGATATAATATGTAGATTCTCTTTATGACAATTAATATACTTACAACAACACTCGCATATTTCAATAATAGAGCATTTTTCTGGTGTACAATCATCATCTTTATTATTATTTTTAACCTTATATTCTGTATTACATTTTATACACATTAAATCATTAGAAGTATGGTCTGTCATTTTATATTATATAAAATATAAATTCTTAACTTTATATTTTATATTTTATATATTTAAATCAATTTTTATTTAAAATAAGAATTCATCCAAAAGAAATTAAGCCAAACAATAATAATAATCATTAATTATAGTTTTATTTTTAACACAACGACTCATTTTTGCTCTACTAATATTTTCATGAATAGAAGCACTAAATATTGATTCCCATGTTCCTAATAAATCATTTGATTTTATATTTTTTTTTTGAATTATTTTACCACGTGTATTATTTTGTTTTACTTTTGTTTCATAAAAATCTTCATTTAAACATAATCCATAATATCCTTCATTATTACCATGTTCAGTCCATACTGTTGCTTTTAAAGCATAAGGACATTCATTTAAATAAGTTTTAATATCTTTTATATCATTTTCTGATATTATTTTATTTATAGATCCTTTCCATTTTTGATATTCTTTTAATAATATAGAATTTAATACTTTTCCACTATCAAAAAATTTACATTTCTCAAAAATAAATGCTTCTATATCTGAATTAATTAATCTTTTTTTATATTCTACTTCTTTTAATTTAATTCCCAAATATCCATGTTGTGTTTTAATTTTTTTAGGTTTAAATCTGAAATCAAGATAATTTTTTAGTGCATGAAAAACCTCTTTACTTGGCTTTTTTTGATTCCATAATCTATATCTTCCTTCTAAATTAACAGATAATTCTTCTACATCTGGTCTTACTATGCATATTTCATTTATAAAGTCATTAAATCTTTTATGTAAATCATCTTCTGGTATTAAAATATTCTTATAAACTGATTCTTCTTCTTTATTTATTGATTCTATTGTAATATTCTGTTTTTCTATTTTTTCTTTTAATTCAATAATTTCTAAATTTAATTTATTTATTATTTCATCTTTCTTAATTCTTTCTTCTTTTAAATTTCCATTTTCATTTTCCAAAAAATCATTATTTTCCATTAATTTATTAAAATTTTCAATACTATATGTTTTAGAACGAATAATATTTTTTATTATATTTATTAATTTTTCAATTGTAAAATGATTATTATAAGCTATGATTTCATTTTTCATTTTTTCATTTACTTCAATATTTCTTATTTGCTTTTTAATATGTATGTCTTTTTTAATTAAATTTTCTATTTCTACTTTGTTTGGAACTTTAAATGCATTGATTAATATAAAATCATTGTAATTTTTTTTATGTTCTCTTACTCTTACTGCTAAATTATTTGTATGACCAAATTTTATAAGTTTTTCATTTAATTCATTTGTATTATTAATTATTCCAAAATATATACATTCTGTATTTACTGGAAATTGTAATATTGTTGCTTTTTCTGCTGCTTTTAATTTTTCTTTTTCTGAATTTAATTTATTTTCTTCTAATTCTTCTTCTTTTTGTTCTAATTGTAACCTTAATTCATTACTTTCTTCTTCTATTATTTCATGTAATGTATCTTCCATTTTTATATAATATTCATGTATTTCATGTGCTTTTTTTGTATCAGCCTTTAAACAAAATTTCTTAAAACAGTTAATAGTCATCATAAATGTTTGTTTATTATGACCTCCTCTATTATCTTCTTTTTTATTTTTTTCATCATTATTATTTGGTTCATTTTTTGCTCCTCCTACTTGAGGAGCAAAATTTATGTAATCTTTATCAAGAATAAAATTTTTTTCTAATACACGTAAAGCATTATATTTTTGATTAAATCCTAACCATTTCCAAACATTGTCTAAATCAACAACAAAATCCTTATTTTTATCGTAATTTAAATAACAATAAAAACTACTTACAAATAATTTTTGCTCTATTTCATTAAAATTTTCTTTAATTTTGTTCAATAACTTATTATTATAATTATTTGATAATTTAGTTATTGGGTTTTTTTCGATTAATTCTACAATATTTAATTCTGTCATCTATATAATCTATTAAAAATATATATTTAAATACTTTTGTTTTTAAAAAACAAAAATAAAAATTACAATTATAATTACAATTTTAAAATTACAATTTTAAAATTACAATTTTTTAACTTTTAAATTTATTTTACTCTTTTTCTTGAACAACTCACTAACATCTCCATCATCATCAGAATCATCTGCATTATAATTAGCTTCACTAAATTGCCAAGCTTCAGGACAACATATGCGGAAATCTTCATGATTATCTGCTTTATACCAAAATACTTGGTCTTCCAGTTTATTTGACTTAGCACCATTATGAATAACAAGACATTCAAAATTTTCTGTGCATGCATCCATTGTTTGACAAAACATTTCGAAGTTATGAAACATTCCTGCATAGTTTTCATACAACTTTTTACGATTTTGATAATTATTTTCACGTAATAAAAAAACCCAATCAATGTTTGACCTTAAATTTGGTGGAATACCTATTGCATATTGCATTGAGAGGATAAACATGATACCCCAATGCCTACCATTCATAAATATTTCTCTGATAATTTTATCTTTCTTCCAGTCATTATCGTACAAACAATCGTCCATAATCAAAAATGCGCGATTATCAATATCTGATTCACCACTCATAATTCTTTTTTTTAGTTGTTTTTGTCTTCTAATGAATTCATTGGTTATTTTAGGTTCATATTCATCATGAATAAAAATAGGTGGAACAATATCTCCATAAAATCTATTAGCATTTTCAGTAGGAGAAATGACTGTACCTGCAGGAAGTTCTTGTTTATAATAAAGCATATCTTTAGTTAAATAAGACTTACCAGTGTTACGTTTTCCTATCAAGACAACTGTTGCGTCGTCTCTAATCATATTCATATTAAATTTTTTTAACTGAAGACTCATATATATTGATGTAAAATTAATTTTATATCAATAACGAAAAAATGAAATTATTTTTATTATTTTATTATTTTTATTATTTAATCTTCTAAAATATCAACATCAATATCATCATCAACAACTGTTAATCTTTCCATCATTTTTTCTCTTCTTCTTTCCAATTCATGACTATCTTCATTTTCTTTATTTTTTTTAGATGAATTTGTTAGTGCTGTTATAGCAGCTCCTCCTGTCATAAATGGAATTGAATTTTCAAATGATATATATTTATAAGAATAATACATAATCATAATAATAATATAAGACAATAATAAAACAATTACTGAATTAGTTAATAAGTTTTCATCTTCTTCTTCTTTTTGGTTATTATTTTTGATATTATTTTTGAATAAATAATAGGCTAATGAAAAAATAAGAGCTATAAAAAAGGACATAACATAAGGTTCGTATAATATTTTCATAATAATTTTTACCTATAAATTTATAAAATTTATTAAACTAATTCTATAGGATTATTATCTTCTTCATCAGAGGAATTATAATTTACATTTAATTGATTTTTAACTAATCCATTTGAATTTTCTTCATCTAAATAACTTTCACTAGTATAATTATAATTAGCTAAATGTTGGTCATATTTTTTTTGATAAAAAGAATTTGTTTTTTCACCCCCAATTATTTTTTTTTTTATTAAATTTTTATTTTGAAGCTTTGTAATAGTTGGTTTAATATTCATAGGTTTTAATAATTGGCTAATATCATTATTTTCTTTAACTTTTTCAACATTTTCTATTCTTTTTAATATAGGATTATTTCCTAATGTTATTTGCTTTGTTTCTCTTAATTCTTCTGGTTTTTTTGAATTAGTTAATATATTATTAAAATTTACTAATGAAGAATTATTTTCTATAAAATTTATATTTTTTCTTTCTAATGGAGTTTCTATAACTTTAGATTCATTTAAATTAATTTCTTTAATTTCACTTTCATTAACTTCATTATTTACTATATTACTTTCATTATCTAATTTTATAATAGATGTTTCATTAATTCCTTGATAGTTTGAATATTCGTTATTAACTTTTTGTTCTTCGTTATTCATTTCATTAGCATCAACAGCTTCATCAACTTCATTAGCATTATTCATTTCATTAGCATCATCAGCTTCATTAGCATTATGCATTTCATCAGCTTCATCAGCTTCATCAGCTTCATCAGCTTCATCAGCTTCATCAGCTTCATCAGCTTCATCAGCTTCATCATCTTCATCAACTTCAACAGCATTATTCATTACTTCATTATTAGCATCAGTATCATCATCATCTTCATCAAAATCATCATTTGTTAAATTGGATTCACTTTCATCATCTTTTCCTTTAAATGAAAATTTTTCTTTATTTCTTTGTTGTTGTTCTTGTGACATAGTTTGTTGTATTAGTCCTTGTTTTAAAATATCTCTAATAGGTAATAAATCTCTTATAGCATTTGAAATAGAATGATTTAAAATATGTAAGCTATCTCGCAAATTAGTATGTTTCTCTTTGGGTGTTAATGTTTTACTAATGTCAAATATATATGGATTTTTATATATTTCTTTAGAACATTCTATATAACATTTGTGAATAAAATGTTGGGGTTGAGGAACATTAATTTTAATATTCATTGAATCATTATTATTAATTTGAACTGATGTTAATATTTTTGTATTTGTAATAAAAACAGCTTCAATTAAATCTTCAAAATAATCACAATTGCTTGTTTTTTCTATTCTAAAATATTCATTTTTAATCATTTCATTATTCCATAAAGGAATATCTTTTAAACTTTTTTGAAATAATTTAACAACACTTCCAGATTGAGTATTTCCGTGAATCATTTCATCACTTAATGCTTTTAATATATCATTATATATTGACTTAAAACCTTCATATAGTCTAGGAGTCAATATTTGTTGTAATTGATTTGTGTATTCTTTTTTAGCTTCAACTAAAACAGGAACTGAATTCATTAATTAATTAAAATAAAATTTAATTTTTTTTATTACGCATTTTTCTTTTATTATATTATAATGGTTAATGAATCTAAAAATAATAATTTAAATAATAATAATAATAATAATAATAATAATAATAATATGAATAATAATTTGAACAATAATAATTTAAATAATAATTTAAATAATAATAATTTGAATAATAATTTGAATAATAATTTGAATAATAATTTGAATAATAATTCTAAAAATACTTTTTCCAATAATTATGTTCCAAGTGAAGAAGAATTAAAAAAAGCCAGAAATATTGTAGCAAAAGGACCTCCTCCATTTGATATGTTTAGTTTTAAAGATATTATTGGTGGTGCTACTGTTATGTATATTCCTTGGGTAATATTATTATTAATTGTTTTTGTAATAATTATTATATAAAATTATTATATAGATAAAATAATTTATATTAATATATAATTTTTTCATTAAAAAAATATTATATTAAATTATGACTAGTGAAGAATATACAATAACTCAACAAAATATATACAACTATAAAAGTTATAATAATATTTTAATTATTTTATTTGTTATTTTATTAGCAATTTATTTTATAATGATTATAAAAAAAGCTAATTAAAATAATAGATGAATCTAAATAAATGTATTCATAATCTATTTAGTGATGAAGATTTAAAATCACCATTAAATAAAGAAAATATAAAATATCATAGAAATATTGAAAATCCATGGATTTTATTAAATAATAATGTTTATTCTATCAAAAATGATGATAATGAATTATTAGAAATATTTAAAGATTATTATGCAAAAGATATTAAAAAATATTTATTAGAAAATTTTAATAATAAAGAAAGAATTTTATTATTAAATAAATTAAAAGATAGAAAAATTGGTTTTATTAAATAATTATAAAATTATAAAATTATTTTAATAAATTTTCATAAAATTGAATTATTTTTGGATTTGCCCTAATTTTTGTATAATCAATGTCCATTAAACTTAATCCTTCTAAACTCTTTATTCGCGATAATACAACATATGCTTGTCCATATTCAAATATTGACCTTCCAATATCCGTTTGAATATATTCTAATGACATTCCTTGACATTTATGTATTGTTATTGCCCATGCATGAATCAATGGTATTTGTTTTTTAATGACTGAATCTTTATTATCTTCTAATTTATAATCTTTTTTCTTAATTTCTAATATTTTACCATTTAAAAATTGAACAATTGGAAAATTAGATTCACTAAAATCAATTATAATTCCTCGAGAACCATTTGCCAATCCTTCATCATTCATATTTACATTTAACATAACTTGAGATTTTATTGTTAAAACTATTTTATCCTCAATATTATATTGTGAATTAATTAATTGTATGTAATCTTTTTTTACTTCTTCTTTTATTTTTGAACTAAAAGTATATGATGATTCATAAACAACTGTTTTTTCATTTTGTTTTATTAATTCTTCTAATTTTTCATCATTGTATTTTTTAACAATATCTTTTCGCGAAAATAACATAGTTGGTATAATTCCATCTTTATTTTCTAATTTTCTATTTTTACAACTTTCCAAAGTTTCTTTTACTTGTTCATCAATTACTCCTATTCTTATTTTATTTAATACTTCCTGAAAATGTTGATTTGTTTGTCTTATAATTTCATGAAAATAATATGTCTTATTGATTGTTATGTCCCAACTAAATGATTCAAAACAAAAATCATTACTTTTAACCGGAGGTAACTGTAAAAAATCACCACTTACTATTAATTGAATACCGCCAAATGGATTTGAATCTTTTCTTATTTTTTGTGCAATCATATCTAATTTTTCAAATATTTTTGAATTAATCATAGATATTTCATCAATAATTAATATAGATGTATGTTGCCATCTTTCTCGCACTTGCTTTTTCTTTTTTATATTATTTACATAATAATCAACTTCTTTTTCTCCTGTTCCAATTCCAGAATATTGATTAATTGTAATTCCATTAATTAATAATGATGATAAACCTGTACTACTTGTAACATATAATTTATTATTATTATCTTCTTTATTTTCTTTATAATTTTTTACAAATAAATTTATAACATGAGATTTTCCAGAACCTCCTGGACCACTAATAAATATATTGAGTCCATTATTCATAGCATTATATGCTTGTTTTTGTTTTTCATTTAATAAATCCATGATTTTATTACATATATAATTATAAGATAAGGTTTAAATCAATTTTTATGTTTTTTTTAAAATTTTATTAGGTACATTATTAAAATTTATTAATTTCACTTAAATCAATGACTCTGTCCATGAATGGAAGTATTTCTTTATCATGAGTAATAATAATCAATGTTTTTCCTGTACATTTATCATTCATTAATTTTATTACTTTTTTTCTAGTTTTTTCATCCAAACCTGATAATGGTTCATCAAATATTATTATATAAGAATTATTTTCTTCTGCTTTTAATATAGATCTTAATAAAATAACAACTTTTTGCATTCCACCAGATAATTCATTTCCTTGAACACCTGAATCACTATGAATACCATCTTTTAAGCCATTAAATAATTCTAATAATTGATAACTATTTAATATTTTCATAATAGAATCTGTTTCAGCATTATTTCCATATTTAATATTATCAATTACACTAATATCATATAATATCGTTTTTTGATTAGCATAAACAACTTTTTTTCTTAAATATTTAGCATTTATATTTTTTATATCTTGGTTATCTATATATATTTGTCCATCATATTTATAAAATTTCAAAATTAATTTACTTAACGTAGATTTACCTGAACCACTTCTACCTAATAAAGCTACTTTTTCTTTATCTTTAATAACTAAATTTAATTTATTTAATATAATATTATTTTGTTTATATCCGAAAGTTATATTTTTTAATTCTAAACTTCCACTTAAAATATCTTTCTTATTTTCATCATTGTAATTATTTAATATGTTTTTAATATATTTTTTAGAATTTAATAAAACACTATATACTTTTAAAAAAAATGGAATATATTTTGATAATAATATTAAACTATTGATAAAATAAATAAGTAATATAATAATTAATACTTTATTTTGATTATTAGTTTTCATATGAATGATATAAAATAAGCATATTACTATTGTTAATAAAGATATTAAATATAAAATACATGATAATTTTCCTTCTTCAGTACTTATATTTGTTAAATAAATATTATAAATATTTTGATCATTATGTATTCTATCTTTTTCTTTTGTTTCATTATTATTTAAATAAGTGTTCATTAAAGATGAATATACATCAACTAAATTATTATCAGTAACATTGAAATAATAATTTTCAGCTTTATTTTTTAATTCGAATATTGATTTTTTAAATAATAATATAATAATTATAAAAAGTATTATACTTAAAAATAATATTAATCCTAAATTTGTATTTTGAAATAAAATAACAATTGATAATAATAATAATATAATTAAATTAGGAAATATCATCATTATAAAATTAATTATAAAATCTTTGAAAAATAATGTTAATGAATTAATTTTAGATATTGTTGAACCCATTTTTAATGATTTATAATTTTCACTATATTTATCTATTAATGCTGAAAATAAATTAGACCTTGAATATGTTTGCAAACTTGGAATAATTTTTGATTCATATTTTTTTTTGAAATAAAATAATACATATATGATTATATAAATTCCAATAAGTATATATAAATAATTCATTGGTTTATCAATATTATTAATTATTTTACCTATATTATATGGAACTAAAACGGATTCAAATAATATAAATAATAAACTAATGATTACAAAAAAAATAATAGTAGATTTATTTTTTTCATAATAATTATTCATATACAATTTAAATATTTCAATCATATTATTTGTTTATATTTTTTTTATAAAAAATTAATTTTTAAAAATATAAAAATTAATATTATTTTTTAAAAAATAGTATATACAATGCACTTAAAATTCTATTATTATAATTAATTAATGATTCACTAAAATCAATTTAAACTATGTTAATACATGAATACTTAGATCAACAAATTCAATTTGAAAAAAAATATGGAAATAGCACAATAACTTTAATGCAAGTAGGTTCTTTTTTTGAATTTTACGGTGTCAATAACAAACATGAAAAAATCGGAAATGCTGAACACATTACAGAATTATTAAATATACAATTAACAAGAAGAAACAAAGCAATATTAGAGAATTCAAGAAATAATGCTTTAATGGCTGGTTTTCCCACTCATTCACTTAAAAAATTCATTGAAATTTTATTAAATAATCAATATACAATCATATTAATTGAACAAGTCACCCCTCCACCAAATCCTAAACGTGAAGTTACTCAAATTTACAGTCCAGGTACTTATATAGATAATTTAATAAATTATAATCCAAATAACATAGTATGTTTATATATTAATGAAGAAGTTTGTTATAAAACACATAAAAAAATATATATATTTGGATTAAGTGCGATTGATTTATCAACAGGAAATAATTATTTATATGAACAATCATTTGGTTATTATGATAAAAATGCATATTATGAAGAAATATATAGATTTATTGAAATTTTTCATCCAAAAGAAATAGTCATTAGTTTTGATGGAGAATTAGATATTAAATTATTAAAACAAAAAATAAATATAACAAATAGATTAGTCCATTATCGCAAATGTGAAAATAAATATAAACAAAATCAGTATCAAAATAATTTTTTAAAAAAAATATTTAATAATGAAAATAATTATGATAATAATAATAATGAAAATGAAAATGAAAATGAAAATAATAATAAATTATCAGTTATTGAATTTTTAGAATTAGAAAGAAAACCAAATGTATTAATTAGTTATTTATTATTATTGGAATTTTCATATGAACATAATGAGCGAATCATTAATAAAATAAAAAAACCCGAATTTTGGAATTATGATAAACAGTTAATATTATATCATAATGCTTTATATCAGTTAAATATTGTATCAGCACATAATAATGAAAATCATAAATATAAATCTTTATTTCATATATTGGATAAAACATCAACACCTATGGGAAAAAGATATTTAAAATATATACTTCACAATCCATATACAAATGTGGATGAAATAAATAAGAATTATAATTTAATAGAAGATTTTATTGAAAAAAATATGTTAACTACATGTGAAACATTATTAAATGAAATTATTGATATTGAACGCTTACATCGTAAAATGAGTATTGAAAAACTACATCCATATGAGTTTTTAAATTTACATTATAGTTATACAAATATTTCTGATTTAATTCATAAAATAAAAAATGATATTTGTTTAGAAGACTATTTCTTTAGTGAAGAACTAACAAAAGATTTTTTAGAATTCATAGATTATTATCAAAGAATTTTAGATGTAAATGAGTGTGGTAAGTATGGATTATTAAATATGAATGGTTCGTTTTTTAAAAAAGGAAATTATGCTGAAATTGATGAAATTCAAATGAAGATAGATGCTATATATAAATATTTTAATGATGAAATGAAATTATTATCGGGGTTGATTGAAAAAAATAGTGATTATGTAAAAATGGAAAGTAATGATAGAGATGGATATTTTTTATATACAACGATTAAACGAAGTGGAATATTATTAAATGAATTAAAAAAAAACAAAGATTTAGGTTCTAAATATGAAACAAAAAAATATACATCATCCAATATTAAAATTGTTAGTAATCAGTTGTCTAAGCTAAGTATTAGTTTAGTAAATTATAAAGTAAAATTAGAAAAATTAACAAAAGAAAAATATTTTGAATTTTTGAATGAAACATATATTAAATTTGGTTCTTTATTTGAACATGTTTGTAAATGTATAATGAAATTAGATTTTGTTAAATGCGGAGCAAAATGTGCATTGAATTACAATTATAAAAAACCTTTGATTCATGATAAATATGAAGGAAAAAGTTATTTTGAAAGTAAGGAAATGAGACATCCAATTATTGAAATCATACAAGAAGATTATGAATATATAAGTAATGATATCAGTTTAGATTGTGTAGAAAATAAAGGAATCTTATTGTATGGAGTTAATGGAGTAGGAAAAAGTAGTTTAAGCAAGGCAGTTGGATTAAACATAGTCATGGCACAAATTGGATTTTATGTATGTTGTGAAAGTTTTGAATATTATCCGTATAAAAAAATATTTACACGAATCAATGGAGATGATAATATATTTAAAGGAATGTCGTCTTTTGTGGTTGAAATGGATGAATTAAGGTCAATATTAAAATATAGTGATTCTAATTCGATTGTATTGGGAGATGAAATATGTAAAGGAACAGAAGAAACATCTGCATTATCAATAGTAAGTTCATCAATATTGCGATTTTATGCTAATAATGTAAGTTTTATTATGGCAACACATTTTCACAAGTTAAGTGAATTAGATGAAATTAAAAATTTAAGTGGAATTCATAGCAAACACTTAAGTATAGATTATGAAGATGGAAAAATTATATATGGGCGGAAATTACAAAATGGTGCTGGTGGGTTGCATTATGGAATTGAAATAGCTAATTTTGTTATTGATGATGAAGATTTTATTAAAGATGCTAAAAAAATAAGAAATAAATTATTGGAAATAAGTGATGAAATATTAGAAAATAAAACTTCAAATTATAATTCTAAATTGTTTGTGGAAAATTGTAGTATATGTGGGAAAAAGGATAAATATTTGGATACTCATCATATAAAAGAGCAAAATGAATTTGATTCATATAATAAATTTAAGGATAAATTAAGTAATTTGGTTGTTTTGTGTAAAAAACATCATGATGAAGTACATCATGGTTTATTAAAAATAAATGGATATAAAGAAACTAGTGATGGAAGTAAGCTGTTGGATTATATGTATGTGGATAAGAAAGTGAATAAAAAAAAGAAATATGATGAAAGTCAAATAAATGTGATAAAAAATATGTATGAAGAAATGAAAGAACATAAGAATCAAATAAAAGTAATGATTCAAGAGTTAAAAAAGAAGGATATAAATATTAGTGGAGTTTATATAAAAAAAATAGTGAATAATGAATATTAATTATTATTAATTAATTTTTTGATAATTAGTAACATCAATATATTTTAAATTTTTAAATTCATTCATTTGTTTTTTAAAATATTTTTCATCTAATGTTCCTTGATGTTTATGGTGTTTTTTTATATTAAGTTCGTTATGATGATTAAATCCAACTAGATATATATTCGTATTTTTATTAAAATAATTATTATTTTTTAAATAATCAAATGATATACTTCCACTATATGGCTCTCTTAGTTTATTATTTAATATAAAATTTTTTTTCAAATGTTTATGATTATCGTAAAAAAAATCATGTTTAAATTTTTTTACATCTATTTTATTTCTTGAAATATCAGATAATAAAATTTTTTCACATTTACATTTATCAAAAATATGTTCTCCTTTAAAATTATATGTATCACCGATTCTTCTATAAAAATGCATACATTTTTTTACATTTTTAAAACTTTTATGATTTTCAAATAAACTACGATTATATCTAATAATTACATCATTTTCTGAAAAAGTTTTAGAATTTAAATAATGAATATTATCAGGATTATTAGCTATTAAATAATAATTCATTTTTGGATAATTATATTTTATATTTGAATTATTTATACTATTAATCGAACATAAATTTTTCATATTTTCTAATGTATTATTTTTAATTAGTTTAGTATGTTTTCTTATATTTCTTTGGATATTTTCATTATTTTTAACACTTTTTTTAATTAAATAGCATTTTGAATATATATTAATATTCATATCATAACCTTGTTCCATAGCATCATATTTTAATCCTTCTCCAGGACTCATATCTTGAAATTTTTCTTTTGTATGATATGTAACTTGATTAAAAATAAATTTATTTAAAATATATTTTTTAGTAATTAATAATGGTGATGGGAAATAAATCATATATTCTTTAATAGATTTAATACAAGTAATATTATAAGGTACTAAAGCACCATAATTATTATTTTTTTTATTATTTACTCTTTCAACAGCCGAAATCCAATCAATATATCTTTTATTATTATATAATATTTTATTTGTTAAAAAATCAAATGTATTTTTTTTACAAAATTTTTTAAATCCTTTATACCAATCATTATCAAATATTAAATAATCATTCATTAATACTATATTATCAAATCTAGATACATTAGATATTAAATTATATTTTCTATTTTTTAAAATCATTTTTTTCATGTTTGTTGAATTGATATGAGGCATGTAGTCTTTATATCGACATAAATATTCTTTTCTTATTTTTGTATTAATAAAATCAACATAACAATTTTTATATTGTATTTTTTTTGTATAGGGTTCATCAAATACAATTATTATTTCATAATTAGGAATCTTTTGTTTTTCTATTGATTTTATAATTAAATCAATATTTTCATTCATAGATTTAGTAATAATACCAAATGTTATATAATCTACATAATAATTATAATTATATTCAATATTTCTATAAACTTTTTCACCTAAATAAACAGGAATCCAATGAGGTTTTACTAAATTTTGTCTTGAAATTATATGATTATCAAAATATAAAATTTTAGAATCTTTTTTTTCTCCTAAATATGAAATCATCCAATGAAATGTACTACACGAAGGAATATAATGTTTGCATAATATTCCTGCATTAAATTGAAAAACATCATTTTCATTTATTTCAGTTGCAGGATATTTTTTATTTAAACGCATTTTTGTCCAAATATTATCTAAATCTGATATAATAAATAATGGTGATTTTTTAGTTTCAGGATACATTTTATAAAGTTTATTTAAGGCTAATTCATAAGATTTTGAATTTAATATAAATTGATTAGATGATATTAACGCATTTTTATAATCAATATCTCCTCTTAAACCAATCATAATTCCATTTTCAATATTTGGATATTTTTTTAGAACTTCTTGTTTATTTAAGTTTAAGCTATTTAAAAATTCTAAACGAACACCATCAAAATAATTAAAATTTTGAAACAAACCTTTTAATAAAATATTTTTTTTATTTTTTGGATTATTTTTATTATGAATTCCTATTTCTTCAATATCATCAAAATTTATATTAATACAAGAATTTGTAGAATAAGGCATATTTTTAACTGATTCATATACAAAACTATCTTTTTTTATTAATCCCCATTTAAATTTTTTTAGTAAAGAATCTTTATAACTAATTTCTTTATTATTAATTATTAATTGTTTTTTTCTATTAAATATATCGAAAGCAACTATCATTTTTCTTTTTCTTTCTAATTTATCATAATTTTTAGCACCAGATGTTCCATAATGTAATAAATATGATTTTTCATCTAATATAATATCGTCAAAATTATATTTATTTTTAAAATTAATAGCAGTGGCAATTTGAAATAAACTATTACATAAACCACCTTTTCCTTCAATAAATATTGACATATATAATTAATAAATATATTATAATTTACATAAATTAATTAATTTTTATAAATTTATATAAGAGTTTTATATTTAAATTTTATATAATTTATAATATATAAATTTAAAATTAAAATAAATTAATTAAATTTATTTATTATATATATGGTAAATTTTAATTTTGAAATAAATAATATAAATTTTTCATTAAATTTTTCATTTATTCCAAAAACAAAAAAAAATATTTTATTTAGTATATCATTATTTAGATTAAATAATTCTTATCGTCCTTTTGAATATTATATGAATTTATTTTATGAAAATATTGATAGGATAAATAAATTAAAATATATTAATAATTATAATGTATATTTATTAGTTTTTTATGATGAAAGTTTAATTAATACAAAATATAATAAAAATATTTCAGATAATAATAAAAATACATTTATAAAATTTTTAAATAATAATAAAAATAAAAATATTATTACTTGTTATTATAATTTTCCTCAATTTAGAAATAAAATTTTTCATATTGATGTTTTTGGCATGTTTATAAGATGGCTACCATTTTTTAATTTTTTTAAAAATATAATGAATTATGATATATGTATAGCAACACAGCCTAATATTTTAATAAAATTTTTAAAAAAAGAAGAGGAATTTAAAATTTTAGAGGAATGTATTACAAAAAAAAAAAATTATTTTAGATATAATACAAGTATAAATTGGATTTTAAAAGAAAAAAAAGATAAAAGTTTTTATTATTATAATAATTATGATATTTATCCATTACGAAAAATAAAAAGTAAACAATTTCATTATTATAAATCTATTTATAATAATTTATATTATCCTGCCTTAGGATATAATATTATTTTATTAACTAAAATAGAAGATAATGTATTATTTAATTTTTTAGAAGATTATAAAAATAATGGGAAATATTTAAAAGAATTTGATTATGTAATTAAAAATATATCAAATAAATATGATTATAAATGTGATTGCGATTACAAAGACACAAAAAATGATTCAATTAATAGAATAAAAAGTAGATATGGATATGATGAAGTATTTTTAGGAAATATATTTATTCCGTATATAATTAAAAATTTTAATAATAAAATTTTAAAAAAGTATATAACAAAAAATGATATGATTTATATTAATAAACATAAATATGATATATACCTAAAAGACCATTTATTATTTTTATCTTCATGTTTTTCCGAATTAAATAATTTTATAAAAAAATATGATAATTTTATAGAATTACTAAAAAATAATAAAAATTTTAAAATAAATTTAATAAATATTATAACAAAAATAAAAAATAAAAATAAATTTACTAAAACTTATTTAAAAGACGATTTTGAAAAACTTATAAAAATTATTTAACTTTTTTTGTAATTGAATTATTTTTAAATTTATCATAATTAACACAAAATGCGCCAAGTATTATTAATATAATTCCAATCATTTTATATGTTCCCATACTTTCATTAAAAACATAATAACCAAGTACAGCACCTATTAAAATAACAATAGGTTGAATATTTGGCATAATAAATGTTATTTCATCTAATTGAATAACTGCTATTAATGCGACTGAGCCTATAATACCAATAAAACCAGCAAATACAGACCACATAATTTCTTTAGAAGACATTTTTTTGATACAATTAATATCACAATGATTATTATAAAATAAGTATATTGAATAAAATATTACTAATGTTACAATAATAATTTGATTTATTAAGAAATATTCACTAGATTTTAAATTTTTTGAAGCTTGTTTTTTAGCAAAAGGATTTAATACAAAAGATAAAATAATTAATCCTAATAGAAAATATTTATAAAATAGATTATCCATATATAATATTATTATATATTAAAAAAAATAATAATGAAAAAATAATTAAAAAAAATATATAAAATTAATGTATATCATCTAATATATTAAATGTATATAATTTAGAAATAGATTTATTAAAAAATCTATCTTCATATTTATTACTCATTCTTGTTCCTGTACTTTTATCTTTTGTTATTATTTCTAATAACTTAAAATTATTATTTAAATTATTAATATTTAGTTTTAATTCATTTCCTATTAGTTAATGGTTTCAATGAATAATAAATTTTATTAATGTTATCTAAATCTTCATTTGACATATTTTCTTTTTGATTTGTATAAGTAATAATAAATAATTTATTTTGTTTTTTTAACAATAATAAATGAAAACGATTAACACAACGAACAAAATAATTATAATCTTTTTCTGTTAAAACATCATGATGATTAAATAATTTTTCATGATATTTTTTATGCCCTGATCTTCCTTTTTCTTTTGATTGATGTTCTATATGATATTTTTTATTTAATAATATTTTAAAATCATCATGAAGACAATCAATTACTATATTTGGTTTAGCAAATATCCAATCAAATGGATAACTACATTTTTTATAATTCATATTTTTAATCCAACAAGCACTATGACATGAAGTTCCTAATGAACATACATAATTTATTAGTTTCATAATTTAATAAATAAAAATAAAAAATAAAATTAAATGAATTACATGAATTACATGAATTACATGAATTACATGAATTACATGAATTACATGAATTACATGAATTACATGAATTACATGAATTACATGAATTACATGTCAGTATTATTAATACTTAGTTGTTTTAGAATTTCTTCAGCTTTTAATTCAGAAAAATTTGGAGCATTATTAGAAGAACTTTGTTGATTCAATTTATTTTGATTATTAGAGCTTAATTGCATATCTCCACTTTTCATTGAATTAACTTCTTTTTTTAGTGTATTTACTTCGTTTAATAAGAAAGCACATAGTGTAGTAAGACGATTATGTTGAGCTGCTAATTCATTAAGTTTAACTTTAGCGTGTAGATTAGCTTTAGTATCCATTATAAATTAAATGTATATTAAATTTATAAAAAATAAACGCTTCTTTAAAAAAATTAAATAAATTGAAATATTTCTATATAAAAAAAAATTATTTATTAAATATATAAAATGATTATTCCAATTAGATGTTTTACGTGCAATAGTCTTATTGCTCATAAATGGAAAAATTATACTGAAAAAATTCAATTAGAATATTTAAAAGATGATGTAATAAACAATCAGAAAAAAAGATTTATTAATGTAGAAGATATTAAAAATAAAAGTATTGAAGGAAAAATTTTAGATGAACTTAAAGTTCATAAATATTGTTGTAGAAGAATGTTTTTATCTCAGGTAGATATGGCTGAACTTATTTAATAATTCATAATTAAATTATTCATAATTAAATTTAAATTAATTATTTTTTTTATTCATATATTTATCTCAATAATATATAATTATGTATAATTTTAAAGAAAGATTTATGCAGTTAATTACTTTAGATTCTATAAGATTGTGTAAAATAGCTGAAATATTTCAATATTCATTTATATTTTTGATTTTGCTATGTATTTTTATGTATCTAGTGAATAAATTTTATTTTACTACAGACTATAATATTGAAAGTAAAATTGATAAAGTAGATTCTAAAATAAAAAAGAAATTAAAAATATTTACAATAGTATTTCTTGAAACATTTGTAATTATTATAGCATTTTTTTATATAAGAAAAATAGCATTATTATTTCCTAGTATTCCTAATTTAATTTATCCTAAATTTAATCCATTAACTACTTTAGATTATAGTATTCATATTGCGTTAGTTGTAGTTTTTATAGAAATGGTTCCAAAATATATAGAAAATGTTGATGAACTTAGAAAAGTAATTATGTCTTAAATTTTTTTATTACTATTTTTATATTTATTTTTATATTTTTATTTTTATTATTATTATTTTTATTATTATTATTTTTATTATTTTTATTATTTTTATTATTTTTATAATTATATATCTTATAATTATAAATGAATGAATGGTATCAAAAGTTAAAAAAAGCTCCTTGGAATCCACCAAGTTATGTTTTTGGAGTAGTTTGGACAATTTTATATATATTAATGGCAATTTCTGCATACTTAATTTTTATTAATAAAAAATGCAATCCATTTTGTTATGCTTTAACAATATTTTTTGTTCAATTATTAATTAATTTAAGTTGGACAACTATATTTTTCAATTTAAGAATGATTAAATTTGCTTTATTTGTTTTAGTACTTATATTTGCATTGGTTATTTATACTTATGTATTATTTAATAAAATAGATAAAATAGCAAGTTATTTATTAATTCCATATATTTTATGGTTATTAGTTGCTTTAAGTTTAAATATTTATATTGTTATTTATAATGAACTATAAATAAACTTTTTATAAAAAATATTTATTTTTAAAATTAAATTATGATTTTTTATAATTTATTTTTTTATAACGACTACTTCTCTTTCTATAATCATCTTCTCTTTTTATAATTTTGTTCTTCTTCTCTTTTATAATCTTTTTTTTCTTCTTCCTCTTTTTTCTATAATCTTTTTTTTCTTCTTCTATATTTACTATATATATTATTATTTATATCATTAAAATAATAATCTTGCAATCTTCTTATTTGGTTATTTGAATAAAATACTAAATCAAATTTCTGCTAAAACTTCATATGGAATATAAGAATTTAAATTAAATATATTAATATATCCTGGATGAATGGACATACCTACATAACTATTATAATTTTGAATTTGTTTTGTCATTGGTAAAAAATATTGTTTAAATTCTTGTTTTACAACTGTTGGTTTTTTATAATCCCAACCATTTCTTAGAATAAAATTATCAAATATTTCTAATTTTGTTTTATCTCCTAAACCAAATTCTGATTTGTATAAATCAAAGTTGAAATTATATTTACTAAATTCAAGTTCTTTTGTTTCAGAATTATATTCATTAAAATATCTAATATTTCTTAATGGATATATTGAATTCATATATTAATATAATAATAGTTTATATAAAAATATATTTATTTAAAAATTTAAATTAAATATTTAATACTATTTAAATAATTATATTTAAAAATAAATCATTAATAAAATATAATATAATATGACTGATAAAAATCAATTAAAACAATTTATTAATGATTTTATTACTTTAAACAAAGAAGAAGAAATGTATAAAGAAAAAATGAAAAATTTAAAAAATAAAAAAGATAAAATACATGATACAATCATTAATTATATGTCTAATAATGATATATTGGACAAAGAAATTATTTTTGAAAATAATAAAATAAAATGTGGTTCATCAAAAACTACTGAATCGATTACAAAAAAATTAATTTTTGAAAGATTAAAACAATTTTTAAAAGATGAAAATTTAGCTACTCAAGCGACAAACCATATTTATAGTGATAGAAATAGTAGTCAAAAATTGGTATTGAAAATATTGGATTTAAAGAAATAAACATAAATAAGAAATAGTATAAATATGATTTTTTATGAAGAATGGGTAAATAATTATAATACTTTATTAAATATTTTATATAATAATTTTTTAGTTATTTCAGAAAAAAAGGGAATCAATTTTAACAATAATAATGAAACATTTAATAATTTTTGTTATATGATATATCATAATAGTCAAAATCGAGAATTAAAAAATGCGGAATTATTTAGTTATATGGTTTAAATCTATTTAAAGATTTGTTATTTAAAAATAAATATACTTAGGTTTATAATAATTTTTATTAATTAAATTTTATTATAATGAATTGGGCAAAAATTGTAGAAAAAACATCAGACTTAGAACAGAAAGATTTAATAAAAGAAATAAAAAAGGAAAAAGAAGAAATTATAATAAATCCATATAGTGTATTAGAATTTAGAAATGTAGAAGATGAATTTCAGGATAAATATATGAAACAAATAGAAGATATATCTTTTGAATTTAGAGAATATATATATAGTCATTATTTACCATTTATGGATAAAAATATAAATGTAAAATATAATATATATGATTTTATCAAAGACAATAATAATGAATATAATAAATTATATAAAGAAATTGAGTTATATAATAATAATTTGATAGAAAAGTATAATAATGAAATGGAGGAATTGGAAAAAGAATATGAAAATGAAGAATTAGGAACTGATTAATTATCTTAATATTATTCATTTAATATTATTAATATATTTTTTTGTTTTAACTCTTTTATTTTTGAACTATGTGGTGAATATGCCCACATAATTAAAATAGTATGCATCTTTGTTGGAAGACCTTTTAATTTTCCTTCATTATGAAAAAAAGGAATATTTTGGGATTTCATTTGACCTAACTTTGCATTAATTCTATTGATTCTTGTTTTAGCCCAGGTTGCTCCATTAGGATTTGATTTTTTTACGGGTAAATTATTTAATTTTTTTTGATCTGAATTTTTTTGATATACTTGAAGAAATCCTAAATCTGTTGTATTTGGTTTTTCTAAACCACGTGCTTTTCTTGATATATTATAATAAGAAGCTAATTTATCATAATAATGAATAGTTGAAATAGATAAAAAGGGGTAGTTCATTAATTATTTATAATATTTTAAATTAATTATTTTTTAACCATTTTTTAAAAAGTTTCATTGCTTTTCTCATATTTTCTGTTTGATTTGGATGATATTTGGCTCTATAATACATAGTATTAATAACATTTTTTTGATAAGTTAATGGCTTATTTTTAATAACTTTTATTGTATTTATTGCTGTTTTTTCGTCTTTAAAGCCTAATCCTTTAATTGTAGTTTTTGGATGATAATTTTCATACAAACTTAATTTTTTATTTGATTGTTTTTCCTTTAAATTAGATTCTATTTTTCCCATGGGCATTGATTTTATATTTTTCAGTATTGAATTTTTATTCATTTGTTTATAAGTTTTTTTCAATTTTCCATCATAACCAATTAAATAAATATTAAAATCATAATTTTTGTTTTTAATAGTTACTAATTTTACATTATATTTATGAAAATCATATTTGTATTTTTCATATTTTTCTTTTGTTTTTAAATATTTTTCATTTTTGTATGAATTTGTTTGTATAATTAATAATCTATATTTATTAATGTATTTATCAATGTATTTTTGTATGCGTTTAAAAATATGTGAGCTATTATTCATAATTATATCTATAATTATATAATATATTTAAAATTCATTACTTTCATACATATTCATATCTTGTAATAAACTTTTCATATAAAAAATTTCAGCTTGTTGATTGATAATTAATTGATAACAAAAATCTCTTAAATATGAATTATTTGTATATAATAATAATCTTTTACTCATATTTATAGCTACTTGATGGTGTGGAATCATATGTGTTAAATATGATTTATCATTAATATTCATATTTTTCATATGTTTCATATGTTCTTCTGGATTAAAAAATAAAGGATTACAATTTTCATTTATATTTTTTTTACTACATATTTCTGATTTTGATTCAAAAATACAATAATCATTTTTATTTACATTAATATTCGAATTTAATGGAATATAATTAAATTGAATATTTTTTTTAATCATTTCCATTTCCCATATTTCATAACCTTGTTTTCTTATGATTTCTCTAGTTAAATATATCATATTTGGTTTTTTTGTTTTTTTTTGTAATTCTTTTGACATATCAATCGCAACTTGATGATGCGGTATCATATGAATTAAATATTCTTCGTCAGTTAAATTATCTGTACATGGATTTGATTTTTCATTCATAATACTATATCATATACTATTTATAAAAATATTAAAAATTGATTTATTTTGAATATTTATTTTAAATTCCAATAAATACAAGTAATTGAAGTAAATATGAATATTGTTGCTAATGATGATTACATTAATGTTGAAAATATCAATACTAAAGTATATACCCAATTTAAAACACAAGAACAAATAAAAAATGAATCAAAACTTAAAACTGAAGAGGAATTAATTAAACTTGGACAGCAAATGAGTGCTCAAGAACAAAAAGAAAGGGAATTAAATGAAAAACTCGCACATCATTCTAAAATCATTGAAAAATATAAAAATAAAGATATAATCCATATTGTAGATGAATTTATTAAGCATAAGAAATACATAGAATTAAAAGAATTAATGGACGTTTTAATGACTCATGAAGAAATTGTTAGTCAAAAATTGGAAGAAAACAATAAAAAGATTGAATCATTAAATAAACGGATTGATGAAGCTTTAGAAGATAATAAAGATTTAATGGACGACAACAATAAATTAGAAGAAAAAGAAGAAACTTATTGGAAACCAAGAGTTACTAAATTACGAGAAAAAGTAGTTACTAATAAAAATATGATTAAATACATTCATGTAGCCTATATTATTGGAATGATTCATTTATTCATATTTACTAAATATGGATTTCATGGATATTTTAATGTACTTTATTACATTTTATATGGATTGTACAGAATGTTCATGTTTTTCATTTTTGTAGTTCCGAATTGTGTTCAAGTTATTAAAAATCCGGAAACTTATGTTTCTTTGAAGAATAATTTATTTTATATTTCTGGATTTATTATGAATCCTATTATTGAAATGAATGTTAAAGCATTTAATTATGTATTAAGTAATAATAAACTATTTAGTACTGGAATAATTCTTTTTAGTTTATTTACAATTTTAATCATTAATAAAGTATTGAAAAAAAAATAATTTTTAATTGTTTAATTTAATTTTATAATATTTTGACAGCTTAGAAATGATGACCTATTACAATTTGTTGATATTGATCATGGAATTCCTTAGAATACACATATTCTTCAAGGTCTGGTTCAAAGCTGTCATCTTTTTCGACGTCTTTTCCGAAGACATAATCATGAGATCTTATTTTTTTTAATAATATTAGAAATTCCCTTGCTTTATTTCTTCTCTTTTTACTTGGTTCAAAAGTATAGTAAGACTTTATTAGAGACTCTACAAATTTTTCTGCTTCTTGATAAGTAGAAAATTCTCCTCTTATTGTATCATTATCCAGTACCAAATATTCAATATTTGAAGTACTACATTCATAATTTGGAGTCATATATTTAATTATTGGATATTTTTCAATAACTACCATATCATTCTTATTTGCATATTCTATTGCTTCATCTAAAGAAGATGCTTTGAAGGTTGTATGTTCATAAAATTCAGACATCGAAAAAATAGTAATAGAAATAACTTTACAATTTCTTGAGTGTAACTTTATTCTATGATAAAACATAATAATTTTTTTTAGGAGGTATCAATTTTTTTTTTCAGAAAAATATCCTGGACATTATTAGTTAATTAAATGAAAACTAAATAATTTTTGATTATTTTATAGTTTAATTTTTTATAATTTGATGACTTAGCGAATAAGTCTTATTAACCATATTCTGCATATAAAATTTTGAAGGCATCAGATTCAAGTAATATGTCAACGTCAGCATCAAAACGTTTATCTTCATCGATGATATAATCATCATCATAAAGAATTGTTTTATGGATTATTACCCATTCCCATGCTTTTTCTTTTTTCTTTTTAATTTCCGGATTCCCGTTCTTACTAGAAAACAACTTTGTGAATATTTCATATAAATTTTTGAATTTAGAATGTTTCAGAAAATTGTCAACGTCTGTTTCCAAGCCATCTTTATTTTTCATATAACCATAAAAATGCCAGAGAATGGTGTAAGAGACCGTTAACCATTCCTCTGCTTTTACTCTTTCTAAGAGTTCATGAATTTCCAGATTCCCGTGCTTACAAGCATACTCTGCGAATTCTTCTGCTTTAAGACGAGAAGAAAATTCTCCTATTATTTTATGAAACCCTCCCATTACGTAAAACTTTCCATTTAATTCAAGTATATAAGGCATGACTTCACAATTTCTTACGTATATTGTGTTTATTGTCCGTTAAAATGTAATAATTTTCCTTAGAAGGTATCAATTTTTTTTTTTCAAAAATATTTTGTAGATTATTAGTTAATTAAATCTTAATTTTATAAATATGCACCCTATTTTTATGATAAGTAATGTATAAAAATTTATTTTTTATTATTCATTAAATATTAAACAATATGATTGAGTTTATAAATAAAAATAAAGTTATTAGTAATATTATGTGTAATTTTATAAAAAATAATAAAAATGGTCTATTATTACAAAATCCTATTTTAGATGACAAATTGATTTAGATTATTCAAAAACATTATTAAATAATGGAGATTACATATTTTTATTTGGTGATGAATTGGAATCTTATTTATTAAATAATAATGGTATTAATACATTAGTTTATATAAATGATTTTTTAGAAATTTATGGACATTATTTACTTAAAAATTAATTTTTAAATAAATATAAAAAATGATGCATAATGAATTAATTAATTATAATTCTGTCATAGATTCTGTGATTGATTCAGCAAAGATAAAGACGGAAGATCATAATATGTTGTCAGGAATCATTCACGATAAATTGAAATTAGGACAATCTGATGGGTCACCATGTGTGCCAAAACGGCAAAATTATATTGATGCGGTACAAAGAAGGCGTCAAGAAAGTATGAATGAACTGAATACTAAGAATATGAGTGTAATGTATTCATCAAGTGATTTTGTTCATCATTTTATTCTCTACAGAATGGATGATGGAAGAATCGCTGATGTCTACATAAAACTCACAGCAGACAAAAATGTGGATGTCTTTGAGTATTCTGTTGTTCAAACATGAATGTTTTGTGTGTTTTTAACAAAAATGTATTCACATCATTAATTTGTTAAAAAAAATTATAACTCCAAGTAATAAAATCTAAAGCAAAAACATGAAATAAAAAGTAGCACATACCATAATAACTAGTTTTATATAATAAATCATCAGATTTTATTTTATGTAAATGCATAACTACGTAAAGTGCTGAACATGCAACTAAAAACAAAGTAATTAATACTAATTGTTGAATCATAGATTTATCTTCTTTTTTTAGTAAATATAAAATGGATAAGGGCATCCAGAAAATAGAAAATATAACAATACATAATAAACCACATAATATATTATCTTTCATATGCATGTCTATGGATTTTGAAGTATTTACATAATATAAAGTAGTTAAAAATGGAATAGCACAAAGAAAAATAGAAAGTGTATATACATTTTTGAGATTTCCTTTAATGGAACCCCATAATTCATTTACATATGGAGTTTGAGTTCCTAAACGATAATAAGAATATAGTAAAAAAGCTCCAAAAACTAAAATGAAAACATTTTTGAGATTTGGATATTGAGTCATAAGCATTTTATTTATTATTAATTAGATTTTTTTTTCGATAAATAGTTATAAAACTATAACTATTTATATAACTAAATAATATGAATTTCGACTTAATTACTTATTTAATAGGAAGTTTTTATATAATCAATACATTATTTCACGTATCAAATAAATTAACAAGTTATTTATTTAAAAAAGAAATTATTAAATTACCTATGTATAAATATGATAAAATAAATGAGGTTATCTATTCTAGTGCTCATTCTATATTAGTAACTTTTTTCTGTTATTTATGTTTTGATGTACATACAATTGATTATTATAACTATTTTAATTATCAATTAATCAATAATGTAAAAGATAATGATTTAATGATTGTAACATTTTCTTTAAGTTTATCTTATTTTGTAATTGATTTCTTTAGATGTATTTATCATAAAAAATATTTATTTATTATTCATCATTTATGTGCATCTTTTTTATTAGCACATCATTTATATTTAATAGAAAATAAATACAATCAAGGTATTTATGCTGTACATACATTATTTTTATTAGAATCAAATAATATATTATTAAATATTGGATTTTTATTAAAAGAATTTAAATTTCATTATTCAATAACATGTACTTCATGGATTATTCATTTATTATGTTTTTTCTTATTTAGAATTATTCAATTTCCTAAAGTATTTATTGTATATGTATTAAATGATTTTAATATGTTACATGTATTAATACAAATTCCAAATATAGTAATTATTTATATGGGTTCATTATATTGGAGCGTGCGACAAATAAAGGGAATTCATAAATATTTAAAAGAAAATAGTTCTATTTAAGTAAATAAAAATGTAAAATAGTTATTTTTATAAAAAAAATATTTTTGCTAAAAATAGAATGAATCAAACAAATAAAATATTTGTATTAGAACCACGTTCAGGATTATGTAATCAATTAAATTGTATTGCTATAGGTTTAGTTATTGGTTTAATATATGAAAGAAAAATATATTTTCATAAATTTCAATTAGACTATATGGATATGAATAATTTAATTGATTTTGAATCTATCATAAATATTGACCATTTAAATAAAATATTAAAAGAATATAAAATAAATACAAGTATTATTAAAAATAATGAGTTAAAAAAATATAAAATAAATATTACTGAAATAGATGAAATAGAAATATTAAATACAAATAATGAGCTTATTTACAATATAAAAAATATTTTTCCTCATATTAATTCCAATAAATTAAATAATTTAAATAAACAACTATTAAATTTACAAAATCCAATTAATACAATTATTCCAGAAACATATAAAAATTTTTATAATTATATTAGACTAAATATTAAATTTAATCAAAAATACATAGATATAGCATATAAGATTATTGATAATTTTGAATTAACTAATTTTTGCTGTATTCATTTACGATTAGAAGATGATGCAATTGAATATGTAAGAAATAATAATGATTTTGATTATATAAATGATATATATAAGCAAATTTATATTCAAGAATTAGAAATATTAAAAAAATCTGATGTAAAAATATATGTTTGCACTTCATTGGGTTTATTTGAAAACAAAAATAATTTGTTTTATAAAATTATAAAAAAACAATATAATTTAATTGACAAAAATGATATATTGAAAAATTTAGAAAAAAATTTAAATCTAGATTTAGATTTTAGTGAAATATTACAACAAAGAGAAATTTGCGGAATTATTGATTATTTAATTGCTCTTAAATCTGATTATTTTGTTGGATGTGATTGGTCATCATTTAGTATATTAATAAAAGATAATCATGAATTTTATAAAAAATCTTTTAACTTATTAAAAATATGGGATACTGTTTATCATTTATAAAAATTATGAATTATTTAATTCATTTTTTAACTAATTAATTTTATTAATTGATATTAACGCATTTGTTGCATCAGGAACATAATTTGATATTAAACTTATATCACCACATGATACATTTTTTATTTTTAATGTATCATTTATATTAAAATTATCACTAAATGAACATGGTACAACCATACTATGAGCTGTTGTTGTACCTATTTTATCTATACCTTTTTCTGAAATTAATATAGATTCTTTTTTTTTATTTTTTATTAATTCTATATCGAATTTAATAGATTCTAATCTTGTATTTTCAATATAAATATTAAAATTAATAATATATAATCCTTTTTCTAAAAATGTAAAAACACCATTATTATATTCTATAAATTCTTGATTAATAATAACTTTATCAAATAATAATAACTCATTATCTTTAATTATACTTTGTTTTTTGTTCACTAAAGATATATTTGATTCATAATTAATATTTAATTGACAAGCAATGCTTTCATTAACATTACTTAATAATCCTATAACTTTATTATTTGCTACTGAATTAGAACTTATTATATAATCTTGATTTTGATTTAATAATACAAAATTATTGGTATTATAAGAAAATGTTCCATCTTTATTTCTACTTATTTTACCAAAATAACCTTGTGGTAATTTAGATTTACTTAAATCTAATATATCAGCATTAATAGAATATGTATTATCATCATTTTTAAATATTCCTTGGAAATGAGTTACTAAGTTATTTAATGTAATTGATGTCCAATTAAAAAATATATTTTTATTGGCATTATAATCTACTATAAAAGCTTTTCCAATAGGATATATAACCCCATCTTTAATTATATCTATTAATTCTTTATTTATTTTTGTATCAGTATATCCTCCTACTATAGTATAAATATTATTACCATTATACCATATACCATATGATGTTGTTGTAATAGATTTTGGATATTTTATAGTCGTTTTTATTTTATTTAAATCATTTACATCATATATATAAGATATTGTATCATTAAGATTATTTGCACCATTACCAACAAATAAATTATTTGAGTAAGAATGAAAAAAATTTGTTTTATAATATTTATTTATTAATGGATATTTAATATTATTTGGATTATTTAAACCTTGAATTTCACCTTGATAAATAAAACCTTTTATATTTTGTTTATAATCTAAAAAACTACCAACAAATGTATATATATTAGATTTATTATCATAATTTGGACCATATATAGATGTAGCTATACCTATAGATTTTGGTACATTTAGTAAATAACTTTTTCCATCTTTACAATTAATATTTCCAATATAAATAATTCCATATCCTGTATTTGGATTTGGATTTGTTGTTCCACATATTAAATATACTTCATTTCCTAAAGATCTTATACCTTGCCATACATAAATACCTTTAGTCATCTCGCCTTGTGGTGTTTTAACTAAAAGATTTTTTGAATTATATAAATTAATATTTGTACGCATTTATAATATTAAATAATACTTTTTTTTATTTTCTTAATTTTTAATTAATTAATTTAATTAATTAATATATATTCTAAACATTCTTTAATAGTATCATTTTGTGACAAAATACACTGAATTTCTGCTGGTGATATTGAATAATCTTTTATGTCTTCAATAGACTTATTTGAATCTGTTTTAACTTCTTTTACTTGTTCTTCTGTTGAATCAAATTTAAGTTGAAGCATTTCGCAAATAATTTGTTTTGAAGCTTTTTTAAATTCATATTTAAAATCAATTCGTCCAGGACGAATAAGTGCTTCATCAATTTTATCTGGATGATTTGTTGATAAAATTATCATCACACCATATAACTCAATGATTCCATCTAAAATGTTTAAAAAACAAGATAAATCAAATCCTTTGTTTTGCGACGAAATTATTGTTTTTAATTGTTCACTAAGAATTTTATCATTACTTTGACTATTTGGAGATTCTGGTTTATCAGTTATTAATGTAAATGATTCATCTTTACTATCTTTACTATCTTTCCTTTCTTTAATGGATGATAATTTTGTAGCATCACAATCTTCCAAAATAAAACATAATTTTTTACCGTCATATGTTTTATTATTAATTTTTCTATTTCGAAATACATTTTCCAATTCTTTATTAGATTCAATATTACTTAAATTAATAATAATTCCATGTCTATTTGTTTCTTTTAAAATTGCCTTTATTGTACTGGTCTTACCAGTTCCAGGACTACCAGAAAATAAAATACCTGCTTTGTAAGGAATTCCCATTTTTGTATATTGTTGAATAATTTTTTCATCAGGGTTTTCCTTAAACTTGCTTACATAATTTTTTAGTTTTTCCTTGTTTTCAATAAAAACATTATCAAAATTCTTATTATGTTTATTCACATATTCAGAATAAATTAACTTTGTTTCATCATCAATATTTTCAGTTTTTTGATATACATAAATATATTGTTTATCATCTTTTTTCGATATTTTATCAATATAATCTTTTTTAATCTTATTTAAAAATTCATTCAAAACTTGGATTTTTTTGATTTTATCAGTTTCACCATCAAAATGACAATATAATAATGCTTTTAATTCTTTTGAATTATCATTTTTATCATCTTCACTTGAATCTCGATAATTTGTCATTTGTAAAAATATTTGATTTTCAATAGAAATTAATGAATCTTCACAAAAAGATGGTATAAACTGATAGCGTCCATCATCATCAATATCATCAAATCTTCTATGAAAAGACGTATCTTTCAATTGTGTAGTCAATATTTCTCTCTTTTTTTGTATATTTGTATTTTTTAAAAAATCTAGTAACGCAATAAATTCTGTACTGTAAATTTTCTTTTTTTGTGTCTTTTCAGAGTAACCAATTTGATTAATTACTGTATGTGTCGTTAATTCAATACTTATTATATTATTTGAAAAATAATAATCAATAAATTTTTTAGTATTATTTTCAATATATATTTTAATTGAATTTTTATCAATCGCATTGACTACAAAAGATATTAATGTATAACCTAAAATTAATAATATCATATAATGATTATTTAATGAATCCATTTTGAATAATGTACCCAAAAAAAGTAAGTGCGGAGAATTTAAAAAGTCCATTTCTGTAATACAATATTAAGTATTGAATATAATTATATGAATATAACTAATCTTTATATTTATTTTTATGAAAATTTTCAATTTTTTTAAATAATAAATAAAAATAATAAATAAAAAATTATAAATAAAAAATTATAAATAAAAAATTATAAATAATAAATAATAAATAAAAAATAATAAATAATAAATAATAAATAAAATAAAATATCTAAATTATATATATAATGTCAAAACTTAATAATGTAGCCAATTCAATTATGTCTAATCCTTTAGTATTAGTAGTTATAGCACTTTTCGTTCTTTTAATTATTTTAGCTATTATTAGAGCCTTTTTACCAAGTTTCAGTACTGGAGTTGGATTAAATGCTCATTTTGGTTCTATTAAAGGTGGAGTTAATCTTGAAGCTTTTGAAAATGAAAATAATTCTGCTAATGATCCTAGTTTAGTTGTTTTTAAAGCTGAATGGTGTGGTCACTGTAAAAGAGCTATGCCCGAAATTCAAAAATTAATGGATAAAAACTTAGATAATGTTAAAATTATTGTAATTGATTCTGATAATCAACCTGATTTAGTTAAAACTCATGGTGTTCAAGGATTTCCTACTATTAGAATGTATCCTCAAGGTTTAAATAATAAAGAAAATTATACTGATTATGAAGGAGAAAGAAATTTTGAAGGAATTACAACATTCTTAGAAAGACTCTTGAGAAACTAAATACTTGAATAAATAAAAATATTTTTGAAGTAAATATCTTTTTTTCATTAATTTTATTTTTTTTTTAAAAAATAAATGTGTTTTTTTATTTCCTTTATTTATTAAATTTTCTTTTTCATCATTATTCATTTTTATATTTGTATGCATTTCATCAGTAATATAAATTGTATTTTTTAATTTTTTTTTGTAAAGCAGTTTTAAATAATTATAATACAATAAAAATATTGTATTGAATGTATCTCCTAACATTATATTCTTATTTTCTTCATAAACTATATTATTTTCATTAGTTACCATAAAATTCTTCATACTTTCACTATATATCATAATTCCCAATTTAATAGTATTTTTATGATAATTATAAGGATATGGGTCTAATATTGCACCATCATAATATTTATTATTATTATAGAGGATTGGAGTGCATATTAAAGGAATATTTATACTCATTATTAATCCATCTATAACTTTCATATTTGGACTATTGATATAATTAAAATATTCTACTCTATTTAACGTCTGATTTACACTATTTATTGTTAATATTTTATCTGTTATATTATATAATTCAATAAATGTTATATTTATATCAATATTTTTTGTTAAAAACATTGATTTTATTAAATTTCTCATATTTGTTGTTTCAACAAAACCTCCTAAATTTATAATATTTATTAATTTAATATCAAAAAAATTTGTTAAATCAATATTTAAAATAATATTTTTTATTTCATTAATAGAATAATGTATATTAATCAAAGCACAAATTAATGCACCAGCAGAGCATCCAGTTAAATAAATAAAATTTTTAATTGGGTAATAGTTATTGATTATATCTAAAGAACCAATATAGGATAAACCATTTAATCCACCTGAACCAATTATTAATTCATTAAATTTATTAAATTTATTTTTTATTATATTTTTTATTTCGCCTTTCATAAATTATATTAAAAATATTTTTTTATATATAGTTATTATGGATAACTACGATTATTATGGTAATTATAAAAATAAAGATGAATACCCTTTATTTACTGTTAATGATTTGCAGAAAAAAGCAAAATCTAGAGAAACTAATAGAAATAAAATATATTTTTCTATAGCAAAGAGATGTTTTGATAAAATTAAAGAAACTTCTGAAAATGATGAAACAAATTGTTTTTTTAAAATTCCTGAATATATCCCAGGTTTTCCTTTATTTAATATGACAGAAACTGTTTTATATTTATTAAATTTATTACAAGAAAAAGGATTTAAATGTAGATATGTTAATGGATATGTAATTTACATAACTTGGACTTTACCTAAAAAAGAATATAAAACTATTGAAGATAAAAAACCTTTTATGGGAAATAATATGAATAATATAAATAATCCTTTAAATGAAATACATTTAAAATATAAGCCTGTGGAAGGAAATAGTTTTAAAGACTTTATTCCTAGAAAAAAATAAAAATTTTTTTATTTTACATATACTATATTCTTTATTTTCCTTTTGCTCCAATATATTTTCCTAATTTAAATATATTGTCCATAATAAATATGATAATTAGACCTAAAACAATTAAAACAATTAAGTCTTGAATATCATTTCCTTCTGATTGATTTGAAAAACTTTCTATAGTTTCTTCATCAGAAGTATTTTTAGTTTGTATCATCGTTTTATACTTTCTGAATTCATTTTCTAATTGAACAAATCTATCTTGCAATGATTTTTTTTCAACATCATCTTGGAAAGGTTGATAATTATTAGTTTCTTGATAAAGACTATTTACTTTATTTAATGGATTAAATCTATATTGATTGTAATCTTCATTTATATTATTTTCTGGCATTTTGTTTCTTTCTACATAATTCATAGTATTTAATATTTTTTTAAGATTTTCGTTGTCTGATTTAAGACTTTCATATTCCATTTGAGATTTAGATTTATACATATTTACTTCTTCATTATAATCTTTTTTAGGTTGATTTGAATTTATTGTATTTATTGTATTTATTGTATTATTTACAGTATCTTTATTATTATATTGATTATTATTGTTGTTATTGTTGTTATTGGTATTATTGGTGTTATTGGTGTCTTGATTTTTATTTAAACTATTACCCCAGGCTTCTTCTAAAGAACAATAAGAAATTTTAGACATTTCTATACTAATATTATATTAGATTTTTTTAATGTAAAAAAAAAATTTATATTAAAATTAAAATAAAAAATGAATTATTAAAAAAAGAATATTTAAAATTAGAAATATAATTAAATATAAATATGAGTGAAATAAAACCTTTTATAAAATGGGTTGGTGGAAAAACTCAAATTATAGAAAATTTAATTAAACAATTTCCTAAAAAAATAAATAATTATCATGAAATTTTTTTAGGAGGAGGAAGTGTATTATTAACAATTCTTGATTTACAAAAGAAAAATATTATTAACATTGAAAATAAAATATATGCTTACGATATTAATCAAACATTAATATCTTTATATAAAAATATACAGAATCAATATAAAGACTTACATAAATATTTAAAGGATTATTTTAATAATTATGATAGTTTAGATGGAAAAGTTGTTCATAGAAAACCTAAAAATCTTGATGAAGCAAAAACATCAAAAGAAAGTTATTATTATTATTGTAGAAGTAAATTTAATAGCTTACAAAAAAATGAATCTATTGAAAAAAGTGCATTATTTATATTTTTGAATAAAACATGTTTTAGAGGATTATATCGTGAAGGTCCAAATGGTTTTAATGTTCCATATGGACATTATAAAAAAACACCAAAATGTATAAGTTTAGAAGAATTGAAAAAAATTAGTGAATTCATAAAAGATGTTGAATTTAGTTGTTTAGATTATAAAGAATCATTGAAAGAAATAGAACAAAATGATTTTGTATATATGGACCCACCGTATGCACCTGAAAACAAAAATTCTTTTGTTGGGTATAATAAAGATGGATTTAGTTTAGAAGACCATAAATTATTATTTAAATTAATAAATAATTTAAATGAAGAAAAAAGTATTGTTGAAATAGTTGAAGAAAGTTTAAATAATCAAATTATTGAAGAAAATGAAATAAATGAGCTAGAAAATAAATTAGAAAAAATAGACATCAATAAGGAAAATAACCAAGAAGAAAATAAAATAAAAATATTATTAAGTAATGCTAAAGTTGATTTGGTTATAAATTCATTTGATAAAAAAAAATATTTTTTTGAAGAATTAATATGTAAAAGGTCAATTAATGCTAAAAATCCAGAATCTAAAACAACTGAAATATTAATAAGAAATTATAAAGAAAAATGAGACAAAACAATATAAAGATAACTAATTATATAAATGGTAATGTGGATTATGGAATTAAAAGAATTGCTATAAGTCACAAATTTTTCTTACCCATTTCATAACATTTAGACAAATGTTAGACTCATATTTATAAATACCGAAAGAAAGTAATCTGCTGAAATTGTTTATTTTTTAGAAATATTTTGTCTCATTTTTATTTTCGGTCGATGTAATAAGAAATTATAATATTGAATAAGTTAATAAATTATTCATCGAATTTATATGTAAAATGATTTATTTGATATATACTAGTCATTATTTTTGGATGTTTCCAATCTACTTTAAAAATATGAATAATATTATTTTTATCTTTTGAAATAAATAAAGAAATAATTTTTTTATTTTTTATTTTATCATATATATATCTATAAGGAAAATATAGTTGTCGAATATTAAAGCTATTAATGTTTTTTCCATTTTTTAATTCAATAATAAGTATATAATTTTTAGATTCAAAACATCCATCTGTTTCAAATTGACAACCATCTATTTTTATTTTTTTACCATTTAATATTGTAAGAAAAGAGCATCTATGTCTTCCATTTAGTAAAGAACCAAATAATATTGGTTCATTAAGATAATCTTTTGTTTCAAATAATCCACAATATCTTAGATTATCTAACATACTTGTTTCACTATTACCTAAATTTAATATTTGAGAATTTTTATTAGTATTTAATTTTATTAGTTTTGTTAGTTTTGTTAGTTTTGTATTATGATAATTTAATTTTAAATAATTTGATGAAGGTGTTATTAAATATAATCCATTTTTTATTGATAATATATGAATATTTAGATCTTTAAATATTTTCGGTCTGTCTTCAAGAGTATCCATTTTACATAATAATCTTGATTCAAATTGATTACTTTTTCCTTTCCAACCTTTTTTTAATTTTTTTATTTGTTCAGAAGAAATGATTATTTCTTTTTGATATTTATAGTCTAGACTTTTTAATATATATATCCATGGACAATTATTATCATGATAATTTAAAAGATTATTAAAAAAACTTTCTAAATGTATTAAATTTTTTTGTTGATTATTTAGACTTAGAAGGTTAAATTCATTGAATAAATCATTCATTTTTAATTTATTTTAGATATAAAATATTAATCAATTTTTTTAAATATTTTAATTCATAATTTACCTAATAATACAACTATTTAATTGATTTAAAATTTTTTTATATAATAATAATTTATGGATATAGAAGTAATAAAAAATATATTTTTGTTATTTGTAATCATTGTTTTATTTTTATTATTATCGAATAATAAAAAATATAATGAATTATTAAATAAAAATAAATTTAATTATTTAATTTTATTAATTATTGTTTATTTTGTTTATATTGAAGTACCATTAATCATTATTGTAATTTTACTTTTAATATTTTTATTTTTAAATAAACATTTATATAATAAATATTTAAAGCAAAATCAATATTTAAAAGATTTATTACCTAATATAGAAAGTTTTGAAAATAATGAAGAAGTAGATTTCATTCCATATGAATCAAAAGAAGAACAAAAAGATGAATCTAATAATCAATTAATTAATCAATCTAATAGTGAATCTAAGAATAAAGAAAATAGTGATGAAAATAATATAAAAGAAATTATTAAAATGGTAAGTGATTCTAATGATGATGAAAATAATAAAACTTATACTGAACCTTTTAAGGACAAAGTATTAAATATTAAACAACATTTAAATAACGCTTTAAATATTAGTCATTAAATTTTTTTATCTTTATAAAATAATGGACACATTATTAACTGGAATATCAAATAGTCAATTATTTAATGGCTCAATAATGTTATTAACAAATATTGGTGGAAAATATTTAGCTTTAGATATGCCTAAAAATATAGATAGTTTATTTGAACAATATGCATTTTTAAGATATTTAATATTATTTTCAATATTTTTTATGGCTACAAGAGATATTAAAATATCTATATTATTAACATTATTTTATTTTATAGTTATAAAATTTTTATTAAATGAAGAAAGTCGTTTTTGCATAGTAAAAAAAATTGAAAAAAAGTAAATTTTGTAACCTACTTTATAATGCGTAATATTTTTTAAAAAAATATAATTGTCTTTTATAATTATGACCAGTTTTATGAATAATTTTAATATACATAAAGAAAATAATTTCAATGAAAGAAATACAAATAGTATTCCAATAGGAAATAATAATATTTCTATAAATAAAGAAAATATTGATTTAAAAAGAGATTCTATAAATAATATAAGTCCAATGCTAGGAAATTCTAATAAAATACATATTCCAGAAGGAACTAAAATTAAAATAAAACCATCTTTTAAAAAAGTTCCAAATGATACATTCAGTATGATGGCAAATCAAAAAAAAAGTGGATTATCATCTGCTGAAAATAGTGATGATGATTCTTTAGAAAATGATGCTATATCAAATAATAGTGGTCAATCTCAAATTAATTTTGATGAAGAAGACGGAGATGAAGGAGAAATTTATTCAAATAATAGTGAAAATTATGAAGAAGGTGATGATGAAGACGATGAAGGCGATGAAGGCGATGAAGACGATGATGATGAAAGTGGTGAATATGAAGAAGGTGATGACGATGATGATGAAAGTGAAGCATCTAAAAAAAAGAAGAAAATGAGTTATGAAGAAATACAACAAGAAAAGCAAAAATTATTATTTAATTTAGATAGACTTCAAAAACAAGGTTATCCTCCTTCTAAAAAATATTCTATGGCATCATCTTTTGAAGATTTAACTTATGAACATGATAGATTAAAAAAACAAAGAGATGTTGAGAAATCAATTAAATTTAGTAGAAAAATGTTAATGGCATTTACAAGTGGTATTGAATTTTTAAACAGTCGTTTTGACCCATTAGACATTAAATTAGATGGTTGGTCAGAAAATATGATGGAAAATGTAAATGATTATGATGAAGTTTTCGAAGAACTTCACGATAAATATGGTGAAAGTGTAAAAATGGCTCCAGAATTAAAATTAATTTCGATGGTTGCTGGAAGTGGATTTATGTTTCATTTAACAAATTCATTATTTAAAAGTGCTACTCCTGATTTGAAGGATATATTAAAACAAAATCCTGATATTATGAAAAATATTGGGGAAGCCGCTGCTAAAAATATGAATCAAAATATCGATTCTAGATTTGGGGCTAATGATTCAATAGGAAATATGATGAAATCAGGTATTAGTGGGAAAGTTTCATCAATGAATTCTGGAGGACAATCAACTATGAGTGGTCCTAAAGGAATAGATGATTTAATAGGTGAATTAAATGATGACGATGATGCCAGTATAAGTAGTGAAGAATCAATGAATATGAGTTCATCATCAAGAAGAGCTAAAAAAAATAAAAAAGGTGGGTATAGTTTAAGCATTTAATTATTAATTTTATACCTTAATTCAATGTAATGTAAATAAATAAATATTCGTATAATTTTTTGTTATTTTTGATAAATATATAGTATTAATGTATATTTCAAACTTTAGAAAATGTATAATCAATCATAAAACAAGGGTTGAATGTGTTATTGATTATGTAAATAAAATATTAATAGAAACTGATGAAAAATTTATAGATGGTGTTCAAGAAAATTATGATGGATTTTTAGTATTAGTTTTAGTTGTAGCTATGAAAAAAAATGAAGATATTGTAATAGATGGTAAAGTATCATTTAAGTTATATTATAATATTGTGAATCATATTATGCCAATTATAAAAATTATTCATCCTGATTTTGAAATAATTAAAATAAAAGTTAATGGATTTACTGATGAAAAATTTGAGACAAATTATGGAATTGGTTGCGGTCTAAGTTGTGGTGTTGATAGTTTATGTTGTATAGAAGATTATTATTTTAAACAATGTAAATCATATAAATTAACTCATTTAACTAATTTTTTTGCTGGAGCGACGACTAATAGAACAGTTTATGAAAATAAATTAGTAAATATAGGAAATTATGTAGATGAAATAGGATTGGATTTTATGCAAGTAAATACAAATTTTTACAAAATTAATAATTTAGAACATCAATATTTTCATACATTGCGAAATTTAAGCATTCCATTATTTTTTCAAAAATTATTTAATAAATATTATTATGCTTCTTCATTTTCATATGTAAATTCTAAAATTATTCCTGGTAGTCAATCAATAACTTCTACAGAACCTATATTAATTCCATTTTTATCAACCGAAAATATTGAAATTATTTTACACGGTGCTCAATATTCAAGATTGCGAAAAACAAATATTATTTCACATAATAAATTAGCATTTAAATATTTAGATGTTTGTGTTCATCCAAATTATTATGAAACAATACAAGAAAAAATTAATTGTTCAAAATGTTTTAAATGCTTGCGCACATGTGCAACATTAGATTATTATAATGCGTTATACAAATTTGAAAATGTTTTTGATTTAGAAATTTATAATAAATATAAAAAAGAATATTTAGAAAAATTAGATACAACAAATCCATATGATAGAGAATTAATGAGTAGATATTATTTTAATGATATATTGTATGTTAATGCTAAATCAAATTTAAATTTTAATGAATTAAATTTAAGTAATAAGGATTTGAATAAGGATCTGAATAAAGAAGAAAATAATCAAGAAAATGTTAAAGAACTAAATAAGGAAAATAATAAAGAAAATAAAGAAGAACTGAATAAAGAAGAAAATAATAAAGAAAATAAAGAAGAACTGAATAAGGAAAATATTGAAGAAAATAAAGAAGAAAATAATCAAGAAAATAAAGAAGAACTGAATAATCAAGAAAATATTGAAGAACTAAATAAAGAAAATAATCAAGAAAATATTGAAGAATTGAATAAGGAAAATAATCAAGAAAATATTGAAGAAAATAAAGAAGAAAATAATCAAGAAAATATTGAAGAATTGAATAAGGAAAATAATCAAGAAAATATTGAAGAAAATAAAAAAAATATTAATAAAGTAAATAAAATATTAGAAGAAGAAAAAACATATAGTGAAAATAATTCATTCCAAACATATATTATGAATAGTACAAATACTTCTAGTGAATTAATAAACAATCAATTAGAAAATAATATAGTATCAAATAATATTGAATTAAATATACATATAAATGAAGAAGTAAAAAATAAAAATATAAAAAATGATAGATTTTGGTGGGCATTTAAAAAAGATTGGGAATTAATAATAAATGTAAATCAAATTAAAGCTTTAAAAGATGTTATTGTAAAAAAAAATAAACAATTACATTCTTCTCAATTAAATGAAAATGAAAAAATTTCTTATAAAAAAGGAAAATTATTTAAATTAGAAAAAGAACAAAATGATGAATTATATTACAAAATAATTATTTAATTATTTTTTTATTTTTTATATTTTTGTTCTATCATATATAAACCTTGTAAATAGGAGTCTGCCAAATCATCTTTTTTCTTGTGTAAATTAAAAAATTCTAAATTATTTACATCATTATTTTCCTTCAAAAAATATTTAACATGTTCGACTGCCATTTTCTTTTTATCTCCATAAGATAATTTTTCTGCTTTTTTATTTTTTTTATTTATTTCATTCGTTTCATTATTTTCATTCGTTTCATTAGTTTCATTTACTTCATTCGTTTCATTAACTTCATTCGTTTCATTAACTTCATTCGTTTCATTAACTTCATTCGTTTCATTAGTTTCATTTACTTCATTCGTTTCATTAACTTCATTCGTTTCATCATTAACTTTATTCGTTTCATCATTTTCATTCACTCCATTATCTATAAAATCTGTAATGAATGCATTTTTTTCAGATTTTTTTGCTTTTGCTTTTGAATTATTTATTTTAAGTTGCTTTAAATCAATACTAGGACCTTTATATACTTTCAATTTATTAGAAGCATTGCAAAAATCAATAAAATTAATTTTATTTTCATTAGTATTCAATACTTTACCGTACATTAAAAAATATGAATAAACAACCATTTGTATGGATTTCATTTTTGGATTTTTTAATGATGGTTGGTTTTCTATAACAACGCCATCAACATCTAATAAAAAATTATTTTCATTTAATTTTTTTGGTATATTTTCAAAAACTAGAATCATATTTTTTTTCATTTCAGGATTTTCTATTAGATTAATAATTCCCCAATTTAATATATTTTTTTCTTTAGTTTCTTCATTATAATTTATGATACAATAACTTAAATTTATAATTCCTATATCCCATGATAAGATTTTCATATAATTCCTTAAGTTAAATAGTTTTTAAATAAAAATAATTTATTTTTATAAAAAATATAAAAATAATACTATTTAAAATAATTTATATGTTATAAATTAATCATTTAATTTTTAAATAAATAAATTTAAACACTGTTAGCATTTGGTTTTTTTTCATAGTATCTGAATCCATTATCAAAAGTATTAGCACCATAATTTTTGAATCCAATACATTTTGGAGAACCATTTACATAAGCAAATTTATTTTTTAAAGCAGGGTCAACGTATGGTAACCAATAGCAATTTAAATAATTAGTTTGACTTGGAAATCTTCTATACCAGAAATTGTAATAAGTATATGGATCACCACATTTTGAGTTAAAATATCCGAATCTAGCTCTTGGGTTAGTGTAAATAGTATTTGGTTTAACGCACCAAGAACCACTATTTGTTAAGTTGTAGCTGTTTACAGTAAAATTTTTCATGTTTGAAGGATTACTTACTCCATACCATTTAGTATTTCCGCTCATTATAATATAAATAAATATTTTTTTTTTAATTTAATTAAAAATAATATTAATTAATTGTTTTTTAATTTGTTTAAACTATTTTTAAATCCATAAATGTTTGTAATGAATTATTTGGATTATTAATTGGTTTTTTTCTTTTTAATTTTAATGAATCATGTGTTTTCTGTAATATATTTTCATTTACATTAAATTTTAATCCGCCTTCAAAATCTTTATTATGATTCATAGATTCTTCTATTTTTGGTATAATAGATATTAATGGAGGATCAATTAAACTAAATATTTTATCATTATTTAAACAATTTTCTCTAAATTCTTCTATAGATAAATATCCCCCGAACATTTTTAATGATTCTCTAGGAGGTGCTAGATTAATTTTTATAAATTTTCTATAATATAATTTCTTATACATTAAATTTAATAAACTATATCTTTCATATACATTTTCATCATTTAAACTAAAATTATAAGATGCAGTACAATTAAAACTACAAAAAATTCCTTTTACGTGAAATTTTTCTTTTTTATATTTATAAGGAAGACTACAAGGTGTATTATCAAAACAATGACAACACCACCAACAACTTATATTTGTTTTTTCAGGCCATTTTTTTTCATTATTACAATTTATAAATTCATATAATATATTTCTTAAGTTCTTTTTAATAACTTTATTACAATTTTTTTGGTCTATTTCCCAAGCCTTATTTTTCTCTATATTTGTTGATATATTTTGCTTATTAGTAATTTCATCTTCATTATAATTATTAAAATGTTCATTTACTTCTAATAGATTCATTTGAGTTGGTAAATTATCATCATTATTTATTACATTATTTATTGAATTATTTATTGAATTATTCATTTCATTATTCATTTCATTATGAATATTATAATTTGTTTCATTTTCTAAAGGAACTGGTTCTTTATCTTTTTCTTCTAAATTTATTGGTAAATGTAAAATTAACATTTCATTTTTATTTTCTTCATAAAAAGTTTTAGGTAATTCTTTAATTGAATAAACTTTTTCTTTAGGTTTTCTTCCTCTTTTTTTTGGAATTTTTTCAATTTCTTCTTCATTAACCTTATTTTTTGGTTTTCTTCCTCTTTTTTTAGGAATATTTTCATCTTTATCACTTTTTTCTTCATTATTAAAATCATTTATTTCTTCATTATTATTCTCATTTATTTCTTCATTATTAAAATCATTATTCTTATTTATTTTTTCATTATTAACTTCATTATTAACTTCATTATTAGTCTCATTTATTTCTTGATTTATATTTATTTTAGTAGATTCTTCATTATGATTTTTAGGCTTTCTACCTCGCTTTTTTGGAATATTTATTTCATTACTCATTATAAATATTTCTTTTTGTTAATTTTTTAAATACATTATTTTTTAAAAAATAAAATATATGTACTTAAAGTAGTAATGATTAGTGAAAATGAAAATCTTAAATTTGAATATAATAATCTAATAAAAAAAACTAATGAAACAAAAAATATTTCATATTTAAGTAGGATTACTCATAAAAATAATAAAGGATTAAAAAATAAATTTAAAACTGATTATTTAGATAAATTTCCTTATTTACTTCCACAATTTTATTTAAAAAGTCCTAAATATATTAAAGATTTTCACGAAATACAATCTAATTTAGAACTTTTTACATTAAAATATGATAATTTAAAAAGAATATTGGATTTAAATAAAAATATATTAAAAATCCCAAGTTCAGGAATAAATTTAAATTGTGCTAAAGAAAATAATTTAATATTTCAGCATTTAGATTTTGATAAAGCACATGATTATAATTATTTAATATCAAATAAAAAAATATATAGTAATTTAATGGAATTTAGAGTAAGTCAAAAATTATATACAAATATTGTTCAAAAAATGTTTATAACTGTATTAAATAAAAAATTAAATAGTAATGAAATTTATATTTTTACAAAATTATATAATGATTTTCATTCATTAATAAAAAAACTTTTTAAACATAATCATTCATTAGGGATTATGGGATTTAGAGAATTATTTCATTTAGATATTGACAAAAAACAAGAAAATCAAGTAAAAAAAGAAAAATATGTATTAATTAAAGGAACAAAACAAAAAAATGAAAGTTTGAAAAATAAAAATAAAAATGAAAGAATTGAAGAATCTATTTTAAATTACACAAAATTATACGATTCTTATAATTATTCTAAAAGTATTCATGAAACTGAAGAAAAAATAAATAAACATTTATCAGCTTTTCACAGTATTACTTTAAGATTAAGTCAAGGAAATTATACAAATGTTTATGATTTATTAAATTTAATATTAGAACAAGAATATAATTTAATATTATTTTTATTATATTTTAATGATTGTGAAGAATTTCGTAAAATTTATAAGATTGATAATAAAAATAGAGCTTTTGTAAAAAGAAATATTACTTTATTTAGTTCATCAAAAGATGATTATATGGTACCTGTTACTGGTAGTATGTCAAATACAGATTTATTTAAAATTAATCCTTTTGACAAAGATAAATTTTTTGAAAAGAATTCTTAAATTCTATTTTCTGGTAATACATATGGTATTTCTAAATACTTAAAAATATCTTTTTCACTTTTCGGTTGAAAATCTATTAATTTTCCACTTTTATCATATAATCCTTTTTCATTTAATTTATATCCCTTTTTAGAAGCAAGTAGTCTTATTTTTTTTGAAAAATCTCTTGATGAACTAAAATATAATATATAAAAATATTTATGTTTTTCTTCTACATAAGCTATGTCCATTTGATGCACTTTTGAATCTTTATTCAATTGAAACACAAATATATCTTTTTGACTTCCGTTTAATAGATTACCTTTACTATATTTTTTTTTATTAAATAAATGATGAATTTTATTTTTTAATTGTTGATAAGTATAGTTTTCTTTTTTAAATAATAGTATAATATCAATATCTCCTGAATAATTTTTTTTCATTGCATATGAACCTGCATTTATGAATTGTACATTTATTTTGTTTTCTTTTAAATCTTTTTTTAATTGTTGACTAATTTTTGTTATTTCTTCTTTTGGTATTTTTTTTATTAAATTTTCATAATAATTTAAATATAATTTTTGTGCATTTGTTAATTCTATTTCTTTATTTTTTACACTTTTTTTTAATTGTTTTATATTTTTAATTCCTTTATTTTTTAACTTTTGAGCTTGAACAGGTCCTATTCCATATATATTTTGAAAATTTTTTAAAGTTTTTATTTTATTCAAATTTTTCTTGATATTATTATGTTGTTTTAACTTATTTGTTTTTAATATTTCTTTTATTTTATTTTTAGATTTTTGTCCTAAGCCTTCTACTTTGTTTAAATTTTTTATTGATGAAATCTTTTTTAATTTTATTAATTGTTTGATTAGTTTTTCGTAGCTTTGAATTCTGAAAATTTTTTCTTTAGATTGGTTTAAAGTTTTGTAATAATGAAGTAAATCTTGAAAAATAGATAAAATTAAATCTTTTTTATTTATATTTATTTTTTTAGTATTTCCACCAATTTTAATATGTTTCAATAATGCTATATTTTTATGAAATGTTTCAGAATTAGTTTCTAGTATCATTGGAATTTTATATTTAGTAGATATTTTGATTAGTTCTGCTAAATTTTCTTGATTGTTGTTTTTAAATATAAAACCTTTTCCCAAAGGTGCATGTCTATTTAAATGACTGTTTAATTCTCCATATGAATCATTTAAATGAATTAATTTAATATTTTTTATTCCTATTAATTTATTGAATGTTTTAAAATAATTTAATATTCCTTCTTTTGAAGAAATATTATGATTTGAAACAAAAATATGGCAAATATCTACACAAATTTTAATTCTTTTTTTATAATTTTCAGGAATTAAATTATAAAATTCAGAAAATTCTTCTAATGAATATATAATTGTATTTTTTTTAGTTGCTGGTGTTTCTATCAAAATAGGTATATTTAAATTACTTGTTTGGTCAATAACATATTTTAATGAATCAATATAATGTTTATAACATTGTTTTGGGCTAATAGAATATCTTTTTGTATTATATCTACCTGCATGAATAGTAACTCCTTGTGCACCTAATTTATGAGCTAATTGCAAATCATATATTAAATTTGTTAAACCCCATTTATATCTTGAACTTTTAGGGTCATTACAGAAATTTAGACTTAATAATCCATGAATAAATAATTTTATTTTATGTTTTTTAGTTAATTCTTTAATAGCTTGAATGTCTTCTTTAGAAAAAGAATGTTTATATTTTAATGTTGTTTTAATTCTGTCTCCAAGAAATATTTGAATAGAATTACATTTAAATTTAATAGCTAATTTTATAAATTCAATAATATGAGATGGATCATTTGTATGAATACCATAATTCATTATATAATTTAATTATATAATTTAATATTTTTATTATTTTTATTATTTTTATTATTTTTATTATTTTTATTATTTTTATATAATTAATAAATATGGAAGTTCATTATACAAATAATGTAATAAATAAAAATAAAAAAATTGGATGTTATGTATTTACGATATGTAACAATATTGATGCAATCATAAAATTAATAAAAACTCATTTTGGAATTAAGCAATTTCCAAAAACTTTTTTAAAATCAACTGATTTATTTAAAAGATTATATTTTGATGATTATGAATTTTTATTTATTTTTATGAAAAAAAAATGTAATCATAAATCTTTATACGAATCTTTTGGTATGTTAGGAAAAGAATTAAGTAAATATGAACAAAATATACAAATATATTTAGACCAAAAAGATTCAAATGTTATTAAAAATCAAGTATTGTCTTTTATATTAGGAACTTATGAAACATTAGAATTTAAAAGTAGTGTTAAAGAAATAAAAAAAAATGTTTATTTTTATCATACAAAAAAATATGAAGTTATAATTAAAAATGCAATTCAAATAGCAACTGTTCAAAACGAAGTTCGATTTTTAAGTAATAGTCCGGCAAATATATTAAACAATGAAACTTATGAAAAGCATATTAAAAAAAATATAATGAAAAATATTAAAATAAATGTTTTAGATGAATCTAAATTAAAAAAATTAGGTCTTAATTTAATATTAAGTGTAAATCAAGGTTCTAAACATAAAGCAAGACTTATTCAATTAACTTATAAAAAAAATGTTAAAAAAAGTGATAAACCAATTGTTTTAATTGGAAAAGGTGTTATGTTTGACACTGGTGGTTATCATATTAAAAGAGGAGATTTTAGTGATATGAAAAATGATATGACATCAAGTTCTATTATTTATGGTTTGATGAAATTAATTGGTTATTTAAATGTAGATGGTTATTTTATTGCTTTATTACCAATTGTTGAAAATATGATTAGTGGAAATGCTAGCCGTCCTGGTGATGTTATTGTATCATATAATAAAAAAACGGTTGAAATAACAAATACTGATGCTGAAGGAAGATTAATATTAGCAGATTCTATTGCATATTCAGAAAAATTTAAACCTAAATTGATTATTGATTTAGGAACATTAGCAGGAGCTAATACTAGTTTTTTAGGTTCAAAAGCTGGAACAATATTAGGTAATACTAATAAAGTAATAAAAAAATTATTAAATTGTTGTCAAAAAAATAATGAATATTTATTAGAACTTCCTATGTGGGAAGAATATATAGAAGAAACAAAATCAAAAATAGCTGATTTAAAAAATGATAGCGGTGGAATTGGTGCAGGAGTTATGCCTGGTGCATTTTTAAGTCAGTTTGTCCCTAACAAATGTGAATGGATTCATATTGATATAGCTTCTATAGATTATATTTATAAAAATAGTAATATGAGATATAATGGTGCTACAGGTAGCATATTAAGAAGTTTATTAGATTTAATGTTAGAGAAAATAGAAATGTAAAATTTGGAATAAAATATGTAATATAAAAATAAAATGAATATATACATTAAAATTATTTAGTATTTATTTTTTGATTTAGTGCATCTAATTCCTTATTGATAGATAATAATTGTACCCTTAAAAAGTTAATTTTAGAATAATTATTATTATAATTATTGTAACTTAAATTATTAATATTTTTAATAATATTAATTCTTAAATTTTCTAAATCATTTACTTCTTTTAACATTTTACCTTTATTGATTTTATTATCTATAGTATTCACTAAATTATTTGTATAATTTGAATCAAGATTTGTTATTTTCTTTAATTCATTAATTATACTTTCTTCATAAAATTGATGATTTTCATTTTTTCCATATTTTATTCCTAATAATATAGCTTTTAAAAATAAAATTTTATTTTCATTTTTTTCTATGATAGTTTCTATTTTCATTAATTATTTAAAATAATTTTTTTTTTTATTTTAAGCTAATCGCATATAATTTTACTTTTTTATCTTCTTCATTTATATGGGAAATATAATATCTGGTAAAAATAAAGAATATATAAATAAAAATTGGTCACAACTTAAATGTAGTCCCATTGGTCCTTTTTTACAATCTTCTGGTCTTGCTCCTGGTGACCCTAAAGAAACATCTAATCAATGTCAATCAAGTTCTTTTTCTAATCAATTTAATTCTAGTATGACTGACCAATTTAAAGCTACAAATAAATTAAATCAAGGAATGGGTATGTTAGGTGGTTCTATAAATAAAATTAGAGGTATGTTAGCTACAATTCAACAGCAAACGTTTAAAGATTTGGCAAAAGTTGCTGATATTATATTTGGAATCTATATGAAAATAGGAAATATAATTATGGTTATTAATAAAAATTTAATTAATATTATGAAAACATTTGTTGATTTAATAAATGTTGGTAATTCTGTAGCTATTTTATTAGTTTCTATGTTAAATTTATTAAGACCTCCAATAAATGGATTAATTGGATTACAAAAATTTTTTTGTTTTCGAAATAATACACTTGTACAACTAAAAAATGGAAATTTTGTAAAAATGAAGGATTTACAATTAGGAACTATTCTGAAAAATGGAAGTGTAATAGAATCTGTTATGAAAATAGCAAATGTAAATAATGAACCATTTTATAAATTTGAAAAGAAAAATGGAAAAAATATTTATGTTACAGGTAGTCATTATATTTTAAATAAAAATTTAAATAAATATGTAATGGTGAAAGACCATCCAGAAGCAGTTCTAACAAATATAAAAGAAAATGAATTATCATGTTTAATTACTAGTGACCATAAAATTATTATTGATGATTATATTTTTTGGGATTGGACTGACGAATTAATTCAACAATAAAATTTTTATGAAATTTTTATATATTTTTTATTAAATATATAATTAAATAAATATTTTTGTTAAAAAAAATAAAAAAAATGAAGTTAAAAGTATATAAAGATTATTATATAAACAATAAATCAATTAAATGCCTCCAAAGAAAAAAACAGTTGAAGAAATATTTCAAAAAAAGACTCAATATGAGCATATTATTGATGTACCAGATACATACATAGGTTCAATTGAAAATACAGAAGTTGAAACATGGGTTTATGATGAAGTTAATGATAAAATTATTTTTAAAAATATTAAATATGTTCCAGGATTATATAAAATATTTGATGAAGTTTTAGTAAATGCTATTGATCAACATGTGAGAACTGAGAAAGATGATTCAATTAAAAATAAAGTAACAGAAATTAAAGTAAATATAGATAAAGAAAATAATTTTATTTCAGTATTAAATAATGGTAATGGTGTTCCGATAGTAAAGCATCAAGAACATAATATTTATGTACCAGAATTAATTTTCGGACAATTGTTAACATCATCTAATTATGATAAAGATGAAAAAAAGATTACAGGAGGAAAGAATGGATATGGAGCTAAATTAGCAAATATTTTTTCTACGAAATTTAAGATTGTTACAGTTGATCATGAAAGAAAATTAAAATATGAACAAACATTTGAAGATAATATGAGTAAGAAAAATCCTCCTATTATAACAAAATGTACAGATAAGCCATATACATTAATTGAATTTAATCCTGATTTGAAGAAGTTTAATATTGAAAGAATTAATTTAGATACTGCTAATTTTATGAAAAAAAGAGTTATTGATTGTGTTGCTTGTACAAATAAAAATGTAAATGTATATTTAAATGATAAAAAACTTGATTGTAAAACATTTGAAAAATATGTTTCATTTTATTTGGATGAGTCAGTTGAAAAAATATATGAAGAAATGAATGATAGATGGGAAGTAGTGATTGCTGTTAATCCTGATACAAAATTTGATCAAGTTTCATTTGTTAATGGTTTGTCGACTATTAAGGGAGGAAAACATGTTGATTATATAGTAAATGGATTAACGAAAAAAATACAAAATTATATTAGTACAAAAGGATATAAAAGAAAGAAATTTGAATTAAAACCATCACATATAAAAGATAATATCTTTGTATTTATTAAATCTACGATTGAGAACCCTTCATTTGATAGTCAAATAAAAGATAATTTAACGACTCCATCTACTAAATTTGGTTCAACATGTATTTTTTCTGAGAAATTCATTGAAAAAGTATTGAAAACAAGTTTAATTGATAGAGCAATTAAGTTAAATGATTTTAAAGACAATCTAGGATTACAAAAACTTGGTGGTAAGAAGACATCTAATGTTCGTGGAATTGAAAAATTAGATGATGCTAATAAAGCTGGAACAGGTGAATCATTAAATTGTACATTAATATTGACAGAAGGAGATTCAGCAAAGGCGCTTGCTATTGCTGGATTAAGTGTAATTGGAAGAGATTATTATGGTGTATTTCCATTACGAGGTAAGTTGTTAAATGTTAGAGATGTAGATATGAAAAGGATTACATCAAATCATGAAATTAGTTCATTGGCAAAAATAATTGGATTAAAATTTAGTGACCAAAAGAAGAAGGGAAAAAGAGATGTTGAAGAAATGTTAAAAGAATTAAGATATGGAAAAGTATTAATATTAACGGATGCAGATGTTGATGGTAGTCATATTAAAGGTCTATTAATTAATTTATTTCAATGTTTCTGGCCTGAATTATTAGAAATTCCTGGATTTTTAATGTCATTAGCAACACCTATTATTAAAGTGAAAAAGCAGAAAAATGTAAAAGAATTTTATACAATGAGTGAGTTTGAAAAATGGAAAAAAACAATTGATAATTTAAATTTATGGCATATTAAATATTATAAGGGATTGGGTACAAGTACATCTGAAGAAGCAAAAGGATACTTTACAAATATTGAAGAAAAGAATATTAAGTATTTATATGGCGAAGAAAAAGTTGATGAAAATACTGATTTATTAAAGTCAGTACAGAAAATTGAGCTTGCTTTTGATAAAAAAAGAGCTGAAGAAAGAAAATTTTGGTTAAAAAGTTATGATAAAAATAATATTATTGAACAAACTCAAAAAAATGTTCATTATTATGATTTTATTGATAAAGAACTAATACATTTCTCAGATTATGATTGTAAAAGATCTATTCCATCAATTGTTGATGGATTAAAACCATCTTTGCGAAAAATTATATTTAGTTGTTTGAAAAGAAATTTAAAAAAAGAAATTAAAGTAAGTCAATTGGCAGGATATATAAGTGAAAAAAGTGCGTATCATCATGGTGAAATGTCTTTATACGATTCAATTATTGGAATGGCGCAAGATTTTGTAGGTTCAAACAATATTGAATTGTTAGATCCAAAGGGTCAATTTGGAACGCGATTGGAAAATGGTAAAGATTCAGCATCACCAAGATATATTTTTACGAATTTATCTGAATTAGCGTTTCATTTATTTAATCCATTGGATAATGCTTTATTAGAATATAATGAAGATGATGGTCAAAAGATTGAACCTATTTGGTATATTCCTATATTGCCATTAATTTTAATTAATGGTTCTATTGGAATTGGTACAGGGTTTAGTACTGAAGTACCATGTCATGACCCGGAAGAAATTATTAAAAATATTTATAATTTAATGGAAGATAAACCAATAACTGAAATGAAACCATGGTATAGAGGATTTCAGGGAAAAATAGATTTCAAGAAAATAAATGATTTTGGAGCACAACAATATACAAATCATGGAATTTATAAAGTAATTGATGATACAACAGTTTATATTAGTGAATTACCAATTGGATTTTCTACAGAAAATTACAAGAAGTTTTTAGAATTATTATTATATGATAAAAGTAATGAAGCAGAAAAAAATAAACAATGTTTAGTAGATTTTACAAATCATTCTACTGAAAGAGTTGTTAAAATATTATTGAAATTTAAAAAAGAAGTATTGAAAGATTTAATATTGAATCATAAATTTGAAACTACTTTTAAATTAAATGGCTCTAAATACACAAATTATTCAAACATGCATTTATATAATAATAAAGAAACTATTAGTAAATATGATAATGCTGAAGAAATATTGAGAGAATTTTATCAATTAAGATTGATTTATTACGTAAAAAGAAAAGACCATTTATTAAAAATAATTAAGAGAGAATTAGATATATTTGAAGCGAAAATTAGATTTATTGAAGGATTTATTGATGGTTCAATTGATATCATTAAAAAAGAAGATGATGAAATAAATAAATTATTAGAAGAAAATAATTTTCCTAAATTTGGAAGTGGAAGTGGAAATGGAAATGAAGAAAATGAAGAAGAAATTCAAGAAGAAAATGGTAAAAAAAAACAAACAATGAATTATGATTATTTATTAAATATGAGAATTAAGAGTTTAACAAAATCAAAGATTGAAGAATTAAAAAATATGCATGAAAATAAATTGGGATTATATAAATCTATAGATAAGAAAGATAGTAAAGATTTATGGAAAGAAGATATTGAAAATTTTATGGAAGTGTATAAAAAGAATTTGAATAAATATAATGACATTATGAAAGAGCAAATTGAAAATGAAATTAATAAGAAAACTGATAAAAAAAAAAGTGCTAAGAAATAATGATATTGTTATTTTTTCTTTTAATGATGAATTCTTTTGGAATATTTTTAATTTATTTATTTTATTTAATTAAAATTTATTCAATAAAAATAATAGAAAATTTAATAAAAATAAATATTTTATTTTATTTATTGAAAATTTTTTATTATAATTTTTTAGAAAATAAATATAATAAAAAATATAAATATTTATTGTATAAAAATGTTAAAATTATAACTAAATATCATAATAATGATTATATATTTATTAATTATGAATATGAAAAACTATTTGGAATAAAATTAAATTTATTTTTAATACTAAAAAAAAATAATTCAATAATTAAAAAAAATATCATATTTATAGAAAAAATAATTTTAAAAAAAAAATATTACTACGAAACTATACTAAATTTATTATATAAATATTCAAATTATTTTAATAAAATAGATAAATATTTATTAAATAATTTTAAACAATATTTATATGATTGAATGTATATAATGTATATAATGTATATAATGTATATAATGTATATAATGTATATAATGTATATAATGTATATAATGTATATGAATTTATTTATTAATAAAAAATAATATAAAAAAATTATTATAATAAATGATTATTATAATAAATAATAGAAAAGATTTATAATAAATAGTAATATGAATGATCCACAGGATTTATTATATACAAATCAATTTATAAATACAAATATAATTAATCAAAATGAAATTAATGAAGAAAGTAAAAATTACGATAGATTTATTGAATATGAATCAAATAAAAATACAGAAGAAACAAACAATACATTAAAATATATAAATAATGATGACCAAGAAACTGACCAATTTAATATACAAAAATCATTTCATAAACCATTTCCAATAGAAAATCATAAAAATGGGTTTCCAATGTTTGATCCATTATTAAAAGATTTAAGTAAAGATACTTATACAAGAATCAAAGAAACAATTATTAATATAGATACAGAAAATAGGAATCCAATATTTTATCCATATAGTTCAAATGTTAAAATTAATCTACCTAAAACATTAAACAATATTCATCAAATAGAGATTAGTAATATAAATATTCCTAATTTTTTAAAATCAGTAAAATACATGAAAAATAATTTTGCGTGGCAATATTTTAATGATTATTATTTAAATACAGATATATCCTATAATTTAATACCTTTTCCATTATATAAAGATGGTAAATTTTATTCATACTTTGATATTCCATTTTCATCATATTCATTATTACCTGAAATTATAAATATAGATTTAACATATGACCCTTCTCAATTTTTAACATATCAAGTAAATATTAATGAAGGAAATTATACTGTAGATCAATTATTATATGAAATTGAAAAAGAATCAATAAAAATATTACATGCTGTTGATAACCAAAATGTTCTTCAAAGTAATGATGAAAATACATTTAAAATATATGAAGAACCATATTATTCATTTCCAAGTTTAAGAAATGGACCAACTAATTGGAATTTTGAATATAATAAACAATCTGGAAATATATTTTGTGTAAATAGAATAGAAGCTATTGATTTATGTAGTTTTCAAACTTTTTATGCAGATAATAAATCATTAACAAGTGATTATTTTAAAAAATATGATATGTTTTATGGATATAGTAGTTTAGGTTCAGAATATACATTAGACCCAAATTATATTTATATAACATTTCCATTATTACAAGATGTAACTGATAATTGGATTGATAATTCTGCACAAGCTAATAATAAAGAAATATATCCAAATGGGAATTATTTTAATCCTTATAAAATAAATCCTTTTCCTTTAGTAATAAGTTCTGACGCAAATGAGCAAGAAAAAGAAACAACATTTTATAATTTTTTAAATCAAATTACAATGACTACATTTTGGGACATAAGAGTTTTTACAGAAACACCATTTCCAAATAGTAATACTAAATATAAGGAAGATGAATTATATAATTTATCTTATTATAAATTTATTGATATAATAACATTGCCTGAATTAAATAATAATTTAATTAGAATTGGATTAAGATGGTCGCCTATAAGTTCTAAGGGTGCTCCATTTCAGAATTCATTTCCAAAAATTAATTTTGAATATTTTAAACCTGTTATAAATGTTTCAATTATTACATCAGAACTTTTACAAGAATATTATTCAAGAAATAATATTTTAAAAAATTTAACAGGATATAAAAATTTAACTACAAAAATAGGAAGGGCTTTACCTTGCAGATTTATATATGGTAAATATAATAATAAGTTTCAGAATTATAAAACAACTTATGTAAATGATTCAAAGCAAAGTATAATGGAATATTTTAATTTTGCAATAGCAAATTCAACAAATGGAGATATTAAAAATATAAGTAATAATGGATTTGCTTTTATACATTCAAATTTATATGGAACAACATTGTCATCAGATGAGCCAATAAATCAATTTATTGATTCAATAACTTATTTTAATAATAAAAAAATAGATTTAGAATTGAAAATTGTAGATAATAATTTTTATTTAAAAAATAATAATTATATATTTTTAAAAATTAGTTTTGATGGAGTTGATTTAACTAAAATTCAGCAAAATCAAAATGAATTAGCTACAAGTGAAAATCAAAATCATGTTAATCAAAATTATTCGAATTCAATATTAACAAATTATTTAGGAATTGGAGAAACTGTTGATTGTTATAATGGATTAATGAAAATCAAAAGTAAAAAGTATGAAGGAATTTTTTGTAAAATATTAACATCAACAATTCCTGGAAGTATTGATATTAGAGATAATAATATATCAAGTAAAATTATATTTAATGGTTATGATAATTTATTAAGTAATATTTATAATATTAAAATTGAATTAGTAGACTATGATTTAAAAGAAATTGAAACTAAAGAAAATTTCAATTTTGACTTGAAATTTATATATAGTGATTCAAAACTAAAGGAAACAAATATAAACACAAAAACAAATAAAATAGATTTAGTAGGAAAGAATTATTAAAACTAATAAAACTAATAAAACTAATAAAATTAATAAAACTAATAAAACTAATAAAACTAATATTATTTTTTAAAAAAATATTTTTTATTTAAAAAAAAAATAATATTTATAAGTAATGGACCAATTTCAAAATGGAAGAGTTATAACAACAAATGAACCTATGAAAGATTTAGGAATGATTGAAAATAATAGTACTCAAAAAAATTTTCAAGAAGAAGCATTATATGGTATTCAAGAACAAACACAATTAAATCAATTATATTTTTCAAAGGCTAATATGGAAATAATTCAAAATAAAATTAGATATGAAGTTTATTTAAAAACAGATAAAAAACATATTATAGGTAATCAATCACCTGTTGAATTAGAAATTATTATGAGGTCTATATACTTACAACATAGTCCTAATTTACCAACACAAATTAAAGAACAAATTAAATATTTAAATGAGTTAGTTTCTAATTGGTGTATTGAAAAAATAATACCTGAAATATATCAATATATGGGATATTTAAAACAAGTTGAATATATGCCTGTTCCTATTGAACATCCTCAAAATTTATCTTCTAAAGGTACTAGAAATTTACGTTCAGTTACAACAACATTTTAATTTAATTTTTTATTTATTTATATAAGATTAAAGATTTTATTCTTTTTTATTTATTTAAATTTTTAAGAAAAAATTTATCTTTATAAAGTATAATATGATTGATTTTGTTATTAAATTTTTTGCTGTTATAGGTATTATTATATTAGTTGTTTATTTAATTAATTATATAATTTCTTTATATAAACAAAGAGCAGAAAATTCTGCTAATAAAAGAATAAATCCTCCTCCAGCCTATATGCAAAATAGCGGAATTAAATGTCCTGATTATTTTTCAAATATTGGGGTTGATAAAGAATCTTATAATTGTTCTAATAGAGATTTTAATATTAATGTTAATTCTCCTGATACTTGTTATAATAATGTTAATGATAAAACAATGAGATTTCCTATAATTCCTTCAGGAAAAACATGGGAATTTGGAAATCCAAATGGATTAACATCATTAACAAATCAAGAAAAATGGGATTTAGTTAGAGCAAAAGTTGGAACTGATAGTTTAAGTAGATGTGACTGGATTCAACAATGTGGTTCTTCACAAGGAGTTAATGGTGTATGGCAAGGAGTTAGTAGATGGTGTAACATGTCTGACCCATCTCAAGCATCTATGTAATTTATAGTCTATTATTTTTTAAAAAAATAATATATATAATTTAAAATCTTTTTTTTAATAAAATATTAATGGACTTATTTAAAAAAGTTTTACCTACTCATTTAAATGAATTAATATTTTATAAAGAACAAATAAATGAAGCTGTACAATGGATAACAAATTATAAAAATAATGTAGATAGATCTAAAAAAGTATTATTATTGATTGGGGATACTGGTTGTGGAAAAACGTGTATAGCACATTTATTATTTAAAAAATTTGAATATCAAATTATTGAACTAAATAGTACAGACACAAGAAGTCAAAAAAAGTTAGGGGATTTTTTACATAAAACTTTAGGATTTAATAATATTTTAGACATGTTTTATGAAATGAAAAGACCTATAGGTTTAATATTAGATGAAATTGAAACATTATGTCAAAATAATGATAAAGGTGGATTAAGTGAGTTTATACAAATATTGAAAGAAAATATAAAATATGAAAAAAATAAAATAAAAGAAGAAAATGATAAAAATAAATATAAAAAAGTTATTAAAAATGATAAGTTAAAAGTGGATATGAATAAATTTATATTTATTGAAAATCCAATTATATGTACATATACAAATAGTAATGATAAAAAAGTAAATGAGTTAAAAGCATTTTCTCATGTTATTGAATTTAAAAAAATTAGTAATGAAGAATATAAAAAATATTTTAATTTAATTAAAAAAAAAGCAAATATAAATATTGAATTAAAATTAGTATTATTTAAATCAATTATAAATCAATGTAATAATGATATTCGAAAATTTATTCAATCTATAGAAAATATAGCTTTATTTAATCAAAATAAAAATTTAAAAAAAATAGATGAAAATGATGTTATTCATATACAAAATTTAAATGATACAACTAAAAATGACATTCAATTAACAGATGCTGTTCAATTATTTTTTAATGAAAAAATTAATATGAAAAAAATGGATTTATTATTTTATTTGGATCCTTATCATTTACCTTATACTGTTTATCAAAATTTAATTAATTTTTTGGAAGAAACTACATTATCATATGAAAATAAATTAGAAAATTATAGTTTTTTTTTAGATTGTATGTCACAGTTTGATAAAACAAATAATTTAATATATGAAAATAATGAATGGAGTACTGTTGATAATTCATTAAAATTATATGGATTATATTATCCAAATTATTATTTACATAAACATAAATTTAAGGTAAAGAAGGAAATTAATATTGAATTTACTAACATTCATAATAAAGCATCGCAAATGTTAGTAAATAAAAAATTATTGTCAAATGCAAAATATAGTTTAAATAAAAAATATACTTCATTGAATAATATTGTTTTAAATTGTGAATTATTAATTAAATATTTTTATGGATTTCGAGAATTAATTATGAACAATGATTTTAATAGTTTGAAAAAAACAAAATTGATTAAATACATGAATTATTATAAAATTGATTATAATAATTTGGAAAATATATTAAAAATAGAAAAAATTAATAAAGATGAAGATAAACGTAAAAAAAATATTACTGTTTTATTGAAAGAAAAAATTATTGAAAATTTAGATATTAGCTTACAAAATTAAAATATATATATATATAAATGAATTACCAATTAAAAACTTTAGTTGAGTTAAAGGAAATTTGTAAAAAAAGAAAATTAAATGGATATTCTAAATTGAATAAACAAGAATTGATTCAATTTATTCAAAATAATAGTAAAAAAAGAAATTCAAAAATATTAAAAATAACAAAAATAACAAAACCTAAGAAAAAAATTCAAAAAGGAGGTTTTGATCCTTTAACTGATGAAACTATTAGAACTGCTGTAGAATTATGGTTTAATAATGAAGAAGAATGTATAGAAAAATATGGACATATTTCTAAATGGGATGTTTCTAAAGTGACAAATATGAGTAATATGTTTGAAGGTTATAGAGATTTTAATGGAGATATATCAAGTTGGAATGTTTCTAATGTAGTAAATATGGAAAGTATGTTTGCTAGATGTGAAAATTTTAATCAAGATTTATCAAATTGGGATGTTTCTAATGTTACAAATATGCATACTATGTTTTATGATTGTAAAGAATTTAATCAAGATTTATCAAAGTGGGATGTTTCTAAAGTGATAAATATGATTGGTATGTTTTGTTATTGTAAAGAATTTAATCAAGATTTATCAAAGTGGGATGTTTCTAAAGTAGAAATTATGGTGCTAATGTTTAATATATGTACAAATTTTAATCAAAATTTATCAAGTTGGGATGTTTCTAATGTGACAAATATGGAATGTATGTTTAGTGAATGTACAAGTTTTAATCAAAATTTATTACGTTGGAATGTTTCTAAAGTGACAAATATGAGTTATATGTTTGCTAGATGTGAAAATTTTAATAAAGATTTATCAAATTGGGATGTTTCTAATGTTACAAATATGGAAAGTATGTTTGCTAAATGTACAAGTTTTAATGGAGATTTATCAAAATGGAATGTTTCTAAAGTTGAAAATATGAATAGTATGTTTAGTGTATGTAACAATTTTAATCAACCACTTAATAAATGGAATGTTTCTAAAGTTGAAAATATGAGTAATATGTTTTCAGGATGTACAAGTTTTAATCAACCACTTAATAAATGGAATGTTTCTAAAGTTACAAATATGAATAGTATGTTTATGAATTGTACAAATTTTAATGGAAATTTATCAACTTGGATTTTTTCTAAAGTTAAAAATATGACTCCTAAATTTAAAAGTCTTAGTAATAAATTTAAAATTCTTAGTAATAATTTATCAAATTGGAATGTTTCTAATGTAAAATCTATGGAAAATATGTTTTCTGGATGTATATATTTTAATCAAGATTTATCAAATTGGAAAGTTACTAAAGTTAAAAATATGAGTAAAATGTTTGATAGATGTGAAAGTTTTAATCAAGATTTATCAAGTTGGAATGTTTCTAAAGTTACGAATATGAGTTATATGTTTTATATGTGTTCTAAATTTAATCAAGATTTATCAGGTTGGAATGTTTCTAATGTAGTAAATATGGAAAATATGTTTTATAGATGTAAATATTTTAATGGAGATATATCAAAATGGGATGTTTCTAAAGTTGAAAATATGAATAGTATGTTTAGTGTATGTAACAATTTTAATCAAGATTTATCAAATTGGAATGTTACTAAAGTTGAAAATATGAGTAAAATGTTTAATAGATGTGAAAATTTTAATCAAGATTTATCAAATTGGAACGTTTCTAATGTAAAATCTATGGGTTATATGTTTTGTATATGTAAAAGTTTCAATGGAGATATATCAAATTGGAATGTTTCTAATGTAAAATCTATGCGTCATATGTTTTGTGAATGTGAAAATTTCAATGGAGATATATCAAAATGGAATGTTTCTAAAGTTGAAAATATGAATAGTATGTTTGCTGGATGTACAAGCTTTAATCAACAACTTAATAAATGGGATGTTTCTAATGTTACAGATGATATGATTTCTATGTTTTCTGGATGTACAAGCTTTAATGGAGATATATCAAATTGGGATGTTTCTAATGTTGAAAATATGAATAGTATGTTTGCTGGATGTACAAGCTTTAATCAACAACTTAATAAATGGGATGTTTCTAATGTTACAGATATGAGTTCTATGTTTTCTGGATGTACAAGCTTTAATGGAGATATATCAAATTGGGATGTTTCTAATGTTACAAAAATGAGTTATATGTTTAAAAATTGTAGAATTTTTAATCAAGATTTATCATTATGGGATGTTTATATTTCTAATGTGACTAATATTTTTGAGGGATGTACTTCTTTAAAAGAAGAATATAAAATAATCTTAAAATCAGTGGAATTAAAAAAACCATTA
>Ga0209600_1000047_pt1 | contig 83192 bp, 97 predicted proteins | sample COGITO_mtgs_1104_FD_185518 | JGI IMG/M metagenome (GOLD analysis project Ga0209600, IMG submission 185518) | Pelagic marine microbial communities from North Sea - COGITO_mtgs_110421 (SPAdes) (version 2) | ecosystem: Environmental > Aquatic > Marine > Epipelagic ... | reverse complement strand
TGGGATCTGATCTAAGATCGACTATCGTATCTTGCATAATTACTGTAATGGTTTCTATCTTTTCTAATTTTTTGACAAACACATCAAATGGGTCGGTTGGGGCTCCCATTTCTCGTTCAAATCAAGGATACTTAAATATGAGTATGGATACAAGCTAAAAAGTACCTTGCTGGGGTAGCTGTTGACGATTCGGCGATCAGCCACACCTTCGCTGCCTTGCACAATGAATTCTTCCTGATTTAACCTCTGTATTTGAAATTTCGCCGTGTCAGTCGATTCCATGATGAGGTTGTAGAAATTTACGATGTTGCGAAGAATCTTTGCAGAAATACGTCTACAGGTCTGTAGTGGAATTTGGTAGGTTACTCAAGGTGGCCAGGTCTACGAATAGAAAAAGAAGATACGGAGGGGTGGGTGGGTGGGAGCGGTGGCTATTCACCGAGTAAATTGAGATCTCAACGCCTGGACAGCTGGCAAACATTGCTGCAGCAAAAAGCGACGTCGCGATTGTTTTCCCGAAACGTCTTGGTGTCGAAATCAATACTTCTTGGGGAAGTGTTTTGAAGTTGTAAGTTTCCAGGATTCGTTTATGATTTCTTTCAAATGTGCCTGGTGGATTTAGTTTGAAAAAAACTCTTGCTACACTTTTGAAAAATGCCTCATGAAATAATCTCTGATGATAACTTCTGTTCCAGCCCTTCTCGTCGAGAATTTCGAGGTATGAATGTAGCAGTCTCATGAAATGGAATGCGTCTTTGGTGTGTGCACCTTTGTCAGACAGAAGCATCCTTTGTTTTGTTGCTGGTATATGTTGTTGCGCTGCTGTGACGAATGAATCATGCTTCTTAATACTATTTCGATCGAGTCGCCATTTCACAGCGTACTCATGCAAGCCTTCAGAGTAATTACGAACACGATATGGCATGTTTTCGATGTACGGGTAGTCATCGCTTTATATTCATATATTATAATCTTTACAGAATACTGTTTTCTACAAAGGTAAGTATACTGACACATTGTACTCCATTCTCTTCTCCAATGGAAATGTGCCAGGACGAAATCGTGCATTTAAATTGAATAAGGGAATTGTTGTGTATATATTTGTAGACAGCATATGACCCTGGTCGTCTATCTGTCTTATCGTATGATTTACTTCATGGACCCTAGATTCTGGTAATTCCCCTAGAATTTTAATCTGATTATAAGTTTCTTGTGGTATTTGTTGGTCGTCTTTGAGATATGATTCGCTTGTCATTTGTATATACCGCCGAATATAGGGGCTTACTTCGGTGATGAGGGCGCGACTGTTCAGTCCATGTTTAGGATGTGATTTCACTTTCGTTATCAGCAACCCCGTCCAATTCTTTCCAGTGGTTTTACATTCGATCGAGAGAACCATAGCATTATGAACGTGTCGACCCCGACGAAGTGCACTTTGTATAGTAGTCCCATCGGAGAGCAGAGTATTTGTCATTTTATTGTTGCAAAATTTGACTACGTTCAAGTCTGTAGTTGATGCCGTCCTGATATTTGTGCCTAAACATATTTCATGTTGTCTCGCGTCTTCAAAACTCAAAGTGTCCCGGCGGTGTTTACATAAGATACTGTTCAAAACGGATATATTATGGTTGTTTGCACCGGCAAGTGGTATAATTTTGAAATGAAAATCAACGGTGTGTTTTTGGCCAAATTTTCGATTCCTGATTATCAACGAGTCTGGGTCTGACGTCTTGTGAAAAAACATATAATTACTTATCGGACCATTCGACAAGAGATCCTTGAATAGGTCATTGTTCTCTATGTCTTTTGTTTCGGTATTGTTTCTCTTGCATACCGATATCCCGTCTACTGGCTGAGATTGTAGTCGTTCCCGGAGCTCCGAAAGTATCTTTTTGGATTTTAAAGTGATTTTCTGAGAAGCCATTGCGCAGTTTGAGAAATAAGAATGTTGAACTTATATAATTAAGAAATGGGTTCTACAATTGCTACTTATAGATGTCACGGAACAATAATGGACAACCATCTTGTGTCACCCAGAGTGCAATGTCCTTATGGATTTGGATGCGTCACAAAATGGATCCAAAGCTCCGACGTGCAACTGCTCAACTGTTGGCTGGTAATTCGTTAGAAAATGCAAAGGAAAAAATCGAAGATACGCTAACTGCATACGTATCCGAAGAGGAAATGTTACAAGGACAGTTTGGCCTTGCCATTAATCGGATCAAGGAAATATCAAACAATAAAATAAAACATCGAGAAATCAGAAGTTTAGCGCCCAAACTCACAAAACTAAAGAGAATACAAGCCCAGATCCATTCCCTATCGAATCAAATCAACGTTCTTGACCGTCAAATTGATTCTTTCCGTACTGACGTTGTTCAAACTGAACTACTAACAAGTCTACGGGATAGTATTACTGTGCTGAAAGAAACCTCACGTGATCAGTCACAGACCAAATGCGTCGATGATGTTTTAGATGATATGGATGAAGTTTTAAGTAAGCAGCAAAATTTCAATGAAAGTATAGCCTTGCCTTTACATACAAACACAATGGTCGAAACGGAAGATTCTGATATTTTGACAGAATTGTTTTCAATGTTTGACGATGAAAGTGATGCGAGGCCCCCTGGTGGACAACTTGAATTGCCGAAAAATGAACGGATCGAAAAGGGGCCGACACAATTTGTTAAGTCAGAAATCGAGACAGAAATCATGAACGAGATCATCATTGAAGAAGACGTGGACAGGGCGAATAACGAGTCCGAAAACCAAGGCAGTCTGATAGTAGAGTTCACACAGTAAAAGTTGATCACGTCATAATCTTATCTATCAACGTGAGTTTAAGGTTTTAAAATAGGTGAAACTGAGGTTTTATTTACTCATGAGGAAATTATTTACTCCTTTTCGGTTTTTATGACAACTTTTCGGTTTTTATGACATCTCAATTATTGTGACGAGATTATAGAACCTCGTAAAAGAATTGGACTCGCCTCGTGAAGGAAAGCAAAAACCAACACGCATGCCTCACACGGTGCTCGACGTACAAGAGATTTGCGGAGAGTGGGTTGTGTTACTCGATGATGAGCGACTTTTGGTGATTGGTGCACAGTTGGAAAGGGTCTACATTGACATCAAAAATATGGGGCGACCTGATCAGCTGGAACGATCAGATATTTTTGATAATGAAGATGGATCCAGGGTGGAGAACGCATCAACATCGTCAAAGATGAAGTACCTTGTAATGCTTTCAAGAAGGCCGGCCTACTCAACTTACAGACCGCATGTATTGGTGACCGAGAATTCTGAGGAGAACAGATATCTGGTGATTCTTGATGTGCAGAGTCGAAATATAGTTATGAACGAAAAGCTGCGGAACAATGATTCTAAAACAGATGCGTTCTTAGAATGTCCTTATCTTGGTTGCTTCTTGTCACCAATGGGTCAGAAGATTTTTCGTACAGTGGCATCAAGAAGCTGTATCGACGCCCCTACAATCATTGAAATTGAAGTGAGTTGTACCAATGCAGAATCCTACCGTGTCTTGCATATGAAATATCATGATATGGACGAGGAAATGACAATGACGAGCCGGGAATTCGCATTCAATAAATGGAATCTTCTAAGCAACCCATACATTTTTATAGAACGCGCTGCAATCTACGACAACGATCAACCGGAAGAATTTATGGTGATTGAAAAATTTGTGTGTTGGTCTCCTTCATGCGGAGAGCTTGATATTCCAATTCTCTTGTACGATACGGGATCCTTCCAAGGCACAAGTGTGCCTGTGCAGTTGTCGACGTATTGCACTGCAATGTGCAGATGGAAGTCGCAAGCCTTGCTTGACGATGAACCGTTCTTCGTAACCGATATGGTCATGGTCTACGACGATACCATATTACCCGAAGTCGGAATCGATGTAAATTGTTGTTTCGTCGGAGGCAGTCATGGAATGATCTATGTTGTCGATTTGGTAACTTGGAGAACTATTCCAACGTTCTACGTCGTGGTGATGTCGATAAATAACATCACATACGATCTACTACACTACAATCCTGAGAATTCCGTACTGATTGCTAGAGGCACTGAAGCCAATGGTCACTCTCGTTGGTACTTATTTGATATGACCGGGATATTGAGACGGATTCATGCTTTGGCCTACATAGACGGCCTACACATGTCAGAATCGCCGCTGTTTCCAACACAAGCCTCGATCGAATCGGAACGAAGACGTCTAGAAATTGAAATGGTGAATTACCTTGTAACCGCCAGTAGCGTTTTTGATTTTGGGCCAGGCCTTCTTCGTTGTTCGATGGATGCGTTGGGCAAAACTATGCAAGTCGCCACACGGGACTCGTGTAAAACGATCACATATGGGAAAGGGGTGGTTATGGAATGGAAGCAACGTATGGTAAAGAGGGCGATTGGTTGCAACGATAAAAAGTGTAAAATCTCGATTCTTACAAAAGAATTGATCCTTGAGATTCTTGAGTGGGTTATACAAGATATGGATTTTGAACAGCGGTGGAAACAAGTAAGGGGGTTTACGTAAACGTTTGTTAATGAAACATTTTTAATATAGAAAAAGGCCTGGGTTCTTCCGATTCTGATGCCTGCCCGGATGTAGGGCGTGAGAGTGCGTCCACAATACGCCTGGTTTTCGTAGGAAGTTGATTCCGTTCCTCCATGGATAATTGTGGTAGAAAAACTCCGGCTTCTTCCTCCCGCCAGTCCCTCTTGTTGCGCGAACCCGGATTTTCAGCAGATGCTACCCTATCTGTAATGTGGGATTGGATCGCAGCATTCTCGGCTCCTTGATTTGGTTCTTGATTTGGTTCATCTAGCATGTCTGCATCTAGGCTTGTGAGTTTCTCTTTGATATTTTTCGCCACTTCCATGTAATATGAATCATTCCATTGCATTGTGTATTCCTCCTTTGCATGCTTGAAATCAGCAGCGATTGATGGAGATCTATCAAGCAGGTTATGCATGTTGGCTGCCGAGATGTTTAGCTGTACCCAAACGTCATTTGCCTTCCTGTTTGCTGCAGGAGCTGAAGCTCGCATTGAGTATTGTCTCAAAAGTTTGTGGCCTGTAAAAATATTAAAAATATTACTATAACGAGGATGTCTCCTTAAATAATGTGTCAATTTTTCGTGATCGTCGTCTCCGATCTTTCCATTCAAATGTGGATGACATAGAACGTCGACTATTGCTTCAGCGTACGCTGCAATTGCAAGTGCAGAAAACGTTCGTTTTTGGTTGAGTTCAAAAATTAGGTTCAAACTCTGGGCAATTTTCACTGTTAAATGTAAGACGTAATTTTGTTGAATGAATCGATAGATGTCTTTCTGACCGCCACGATTGGACGATGTGTTCTTCTCATTCTCACGGTCAGAACGTTTCCATGTTTCGGTTTCGGTCCTACTTGTGTTGTTCGTATTTGAGTTGTTCGTATTATTGTTTGACCCGCCCTGTGGATTTGATTTTGTGGCGGGTTCGTCTTCGGGGAAGGGAAAAACCCGTTTTAAATTCCATGTGGTATACGGGATCATAACCCCCCAGAGAATCTTCTTAAGTTGTTTCACATCATCTTCGGAAACACTCTGGTTTACATCGTTCATCTCCGTTTTTAGTATGAACGTATTGAGATCGAGACCAGACACGCCGCTTATAATAGCCGCGGCGTGTCGATCCATGTTAAAAGCCTTACAGAAATGAGAGTTCGGATCTACAGTTGCACCTGAGAAAAATCGTTCGATCCCCTCCAATGACGATGCGAGCGGTTTTGTACTGACTTGCATTGGATCACTTTGTAATACCATGATTTTCTAATTTAAACATGTGGAACCTATATAGTGAGATTTCTTCTGATTCATAACCACCTACACTTGAGAGAATATGTTCAGCTGGCTGCACAACATGATGAACAGATCATTACCTTCGATAATTGAACTGGCAGTGAAGGGCTTCCTCTTCATAGTGATCGTTTCTTGGGTCGGGAACATGGGAGTCACATTCCTCGACCTATTTTCTGGTCGAATTCATTTCTTGGCCAATGGCAGGAAACAAGACGAGTGGCTGATGCGTAAGTGTAATGAGCCGGAATTTGCAGTGCACGTTTCTCATATGAGTCTGTGTGAAACCGTATTGTCTCGCGCCGACAGAAACATCCGTTTCGCGGCGCTGTCTTGGGCATACGAACAACTGAGGTATTGTGGATCATATAGTTGTACAGACCTAATTTTCGTGGGACTGGAAAAGGTGAGAATGAGCTCTCTTTCGTTCAGTTTTATCATCTTTTTCCTCTTCATAGTGATTCGTTTTTCGTACCTTTATCTTAACCCGTGGTATCTACAGCATCAGCGTAGACAGTTGCTCACTCAAGTTTATGTTCCACAAGAAACTAGCACACTACCGAACTATCATCAACACCATGCATTAACATGGGCCAACCAGCGGCCGCGCTTGACGCAGGATGCACAAATTTATGGTGGTTCGCATTATAATATGTAAGTAAACTTTATTTAAAGTTGATTGTTGAGATTCGCCTGCAATCGCAAATTGAGAATCTAGTGTCGGCTTATAATATCCAATCTGGACTATGGGTTAATGTGAGGTACTTGGTAACAAACAAAAACCAACCCATATATTGGAGAAAGTGACAAGGAACACCCGTCACGAAACTTCGCGATGCAAGGGTGGCATCGCCAAGGTTGTTGCGCTGGACGCGTATTTGTTGCGCTTGAGAAACTCCAGCGTCGAGTCTCTCGTTAAGCGAACGGCTCTCAACATGTCTCAAACCTTTCCTGTTAACAGCAGGGGTACCTCCTTTTTATTGTTTCAAATAAGTGTCCTAGAAATAAGGATATCAGATTGGCTGTAGGGCTTTCCGGAGGAAATTGCACGCCCTATGATTCGATTCCTATCACCGAAGCTTGGTGTCCAAACATCCTGTTGGTGGTAAGGCTTGATGCCAAATAGGTGCCGTTTATCTCGTTGATTTGGTGGATGGTGACCCTTCATTCCAAGACGTCCGTTATCATGGAATCGCCGCAACTGCTCAGTATGTTGACTCATTTGAACAGTATGGGGAGCTCCCGGTTGATTTTCCCTGTTTTCGGCCACGGCTAGTAGGGTTGAGTAAACGTTTCCTGGAATTCCTTGTTGCGTTTCCTCTTCAGTCAAAGTTATTAAGCCGCTCTTGTTTAAGCAAATCATCGCATATTTATATGGACAAAATAATCTGGCTGCATCGACGAACAGGTCACGACGGTCATTTTCTTCGTTTAATTCAAACTTCTGCATGTAAAGACGAATAGGACCATTATCTTGTCCGCGTATCGGGAAAATCCAGAGACCGACTCCGTTCTGTACATACACTTGCTCCTGATTATCGAACACCCCTGCATCGTTATCGTCGTAGAGTACGAATTTATCCCAGAATCTTTCCAAGAGTCCCAGTGATCGTCCGTGCTCGTCATACAGACTTTCCTCCCACCCCTGAATATAAACTGATACAAGATCGTTACAATGAATCTCCCATGGCCCAGTCGCGAGTGTCGACTTCGTACCACCAACTTGCGCTGTACACACAGTATCTCCCACTTCTCCCGAGGCTTCTGCATCGCCGACAGTGATGCCGATAGGCCGCATGTTCGGTAGAATGTTCATCATATTCTTGTGGTTTAAAAGTTTTGTTTGTTCCTCGACATGTGACGCAATAGCTTCCACCAATATCGCGATATGTTTATGTGATAAAAAGATTGGCGTATGAATATTGTATAAGAGAAAAGTAACATAACATGGCTTCATACTTCCTAGTGTGCTAGTTACTAGAGGGTATGCTTGATGCCTGTTCCATTTGAGCCCACGGCCCTGGCAAATGTTTGAACCCACACTCATGACGATTTCATCTTTTTGAATGCAATACGATAGCTTTTTGGTGACAAGTTCTTGTTCAGATCCATTTTCGGTAGCAAAGGTTCGCAAAAAATCAGTCCCGGCTTTCACTTGCTGATTAATCTTGTTGCCATGATCCACCTGGCCAATGTTCATGTTGAGAATGCAACAAGCGGCTACTTATATACTTGAGTAAAAGGCAAAATGGAACGTTACAGTTCCGGTGCGTGAAAACTTGAGTGCATAAATGTTTTCGCGGTAGAGGGTATGCTTGAGGTTGGCATATAAATGGAGGTACTTGCGTTGGCTATTGTAGTATATGCCTCGAACAGGTTGCGAACTGCTTCTACTTTTTCGGGCTCGAATGCTGTGATAACACTGTAGATATATGCGGTATGAGCACACGTCAACACGAATAGAAGAAATACAAAAGCAACCATCGCACGAAATTCGATCTTGTCGTTGCAAATATAGCAGTCCCGAATAGTTACAGAGAAGCCAAAATGGCCCGTATGTTCGCAAGAAACCTTCAAATGTGGAGACTCGAGCAAAAGATAAGAGGTGAAATCATTCGACCATTTACTAACCGACGTGATTTGAATCACCCCATTCATCCTTTGTGAGATTGCCCATCCTTCTTGGCCATCGTTGTCTAAAATTTCTTTGATTCTAATCTTCAAGGTTTCGACTTCCATTTTCTGTAGTCTTTGGAGGTGGTATTATATACGTACGAAATGTCTACTTTTCAAACTTCGACGATGAGAGTTTATTTCGGTCTATTATGGATCACGTTGGTCTCATGTTTGACACTCCCTATTAAAGATAACTCGTATCCAAATTTGGTGGTTGACGATACTGTGCAGGTCAGTTGGACCAGTGGCTTTGTGATTGAGATGTTTCTTACATGTGGATTAATAGGGTTTACTCGTTTTGGTATTCGATGTATTGCACACGAAAAAGAGTCGACCATTGAACGTGAGTTTCTTCCTTGTTTGCAAACAAATACATCGCTTTGTATCCAACCCTCCATGCGATACGACTTTAACCTTTTTTTCCCCACGAATAAAGTCAGGGTAAAAAGCAGCGAAAGTGGGCAGTGTCAAGCCGGACAAAATCGAGAGCTAGATGATATCTACAACGACTTTTCATTGTGTAATTTAGGAGAAAACGTTGACGTCATATATAATCCACAGAAAAACTTGATTTACTGGAGTGAGTATCGCAGAAATACACCGATTTTGGAAATAATCGCCTCCATTCTTATCATCGTAATGACAATTCTTGCCTGTGAAAGTCTTATTCAAAAGGATACTAAACTACGAGACAATACAATAATTTGTCTTGTTTCGTTTGGGTGTGCCATTTTGATGCTTTTGAACGTAGACGGGCGGAAATATACCACTCTGACTTGGGAAGACGATCTATTCTACTTGTTTTCAGTTTTATATATATTATTTGGTATACTTGCTTGGTCGTTTATAATTTTTCAAAACAATGCGCACTCATTCCCGGTGAGTCAGAGATACGGTATAAACAGTGGTATTGCAACTGTGCACCTCCTCAGCAGTATCATGCTTGCAGGTCCCGACAACCCATACAGTTCTTCGTTTTTCATTATTTACCTTTTCCGATTTCTGTGCAAGGTGAGAGAATGGGACACTTCCCGACCAAGAGACCAATCTATAGAATTGTCTCTCTTCTCAAATCTTGTTGTTCTGGCTGATCTACTTTTTTGCGCTATTACGTTTCAGTTGTGTGTTATCAATCAATTTCCAACCAAGTCGGATGTTTATTTATACACTATTGGTTTGTACAGCATTGCGGAGACGGTTTCCTATCTCTACCTCAAGGAGTAGTATCTTCAACCAATGTAAGCACCTTGCAACATTTGAGAATGTGGACTTTCCTCATGAGGTAGGAAAGTTGATTCAGTTTGCTTTCGTTCTTTGGTACTTGCATACGAAGGTCATCACATCGTCTACAGTAGGAATTGAACACGTCATAAAACTTGGAGCCGTCAAGTGACGAACATTCCTGTTGAAGTTTGGTTGGATCGATCAAAACAGAACAATAAGTTTCGGCTACAGACATACAGTCAGAACATGAATAACAGACATAGTGTCTCGAATTATCCATGTCTTTGGTGTTTGAGAAATCGCTATGTACTGACCATAAATTGTCTGGCTCAAAAAAAAAAGTTGATTTCAAAAAAGACATACGTAATTTTTTTCTGTTAAGGGCCTACGATGTCGTATCGCAGGGTGCATATCGTAGATACCTACACCGCGAGAAAGACTTACAAGAATTATGGGCAATCAACATGCACCAATCCTTTACGCGTATCAATCTTGAAATCAAACAAATTTTAAAGTATATTGGTCTCTCTAAAACTCGTGGTAAGTTGAATGTCTCTACTCTACTTCAGAAAATTTCGACTTCTGTTGATGCACCGGAGTTGTGCGTGAATGAGGTTTGCAGATGCTATCTGACTTCAGTAGTGATTTTTTCTGGGATAAAAATCGTGGGGAAATCTGACATGGTTCCATGCATCATTGTCCACCGACGTTTCGAAAAGTTTTGTTGGTGTTTTTGGTTTTTGGCAAAAGTTGAATCTATCCTTAAAATGGTCACCAAAGAGAACTACACCAAAACTCCGGAAGTTACGATATCAGAAACAATCCAACAGATCTACAAGGATGATTCTCTTGTGATACGAGATTTAACCGAGCACTGTTTTGACGCTTTACAATATGTACACAATAGCCTAAAAATACTGCTTGATATGACACCATGTTCTGATTTCTTTGTTTAAAAGTTGAGCAATGGAATTAATAAAAAAGTACAGAAACTAATATAAATACTTTACATTGCCACACCAACAAGTACATGCAGAATAGTATCGTTGCAAATCCTGCGATTCCACCGCCATTAGATTACGACACTTCCCTCGTAATACTAGTGGAACGTGAACCCACTTTTTTGTCGTGTCTAAATATTATGAACAGTTTGTGTCTAGGAAATGGGGTTCAGTGCAGTATTCGATTTTCTAAACCTTCGAAAAACTTTGAGATGTTTTTTGCACAGTACTTTGTTTCTATCTTAAACTACGTACAGAAATATAAGCTCTTTTGTGGATTCTTGCCTTTCGTACTGAAAAAGCTACCAAAAAGCAACAATACAATTCCTGTTATCTTGCCTATTGGTTCCTTTACCTGGCACACTGAACTTGTTTCCATGCGAGAAAAACAAAACAAAAGGGTGAATCGTACTTTTGATCAAAACACTGTTGCAAGGTATTTTTGTAACCCAAGCAACGATATAGGAATCGGACCTGAAGACGTTTATATTGTAAACTTGGTTGAGCCAACTTGTTGTTTTCAGAGACGCTGTAGCATCGGACAAATTCTCTTCAGTCCCCTTTTTACGGTTGTAAAAACATTTATCGAGCTTGAAGTCGCTCGGGAACAGATTTCGTACGCAAACGACTGGAATTGTACTGCGAGATTGGTAACCTGCAATAAGCCACCACAACGAATGAATGAGGCACCTGGTTACACAAACATACCTTTCGGAGCAAACAAATTCGAACAAGCGCAGATGGAAGAGGGTTTCTTCTCGTATGAGAATCAAAAAATTCGTTGGAATAACGTGAGTGAAATGGCGCGTAATGCTCTCGAAAGAAACGATTTCCTGTCAGGTTCAAGACATGTTCCATCTTCTTACCATCTACCTATGCATCACGATTTGACCAACACCCCACATCTGCAGCCCATTGTAAATGTCAAGGAGTTGGAGGATTCATTTCACGTGAAAGTTGCTCATGTTTTCGGCGTTCCCGTGCAACTAATGGGTACAGACCATGGCAAAATATCAGGTATGGATTCAGATAAACTACCACTTATTTCGGAACTGATGGCTACCTCTTGTCGCGATCTTAGTGCTCTACACTATAAATCTCTCCTTGCAATGTATACTGCGGTGTACCAACCAAAATCAAGCGTTTATGACCAATCAATCCGATTCAAGTTCGATGTTCGGAATCTTTATAGCGAGGAAATAAAAGAACGGGAAAATGAACTCTTGGAATTGCAACACCCCACGAAACCCAATCCTACAAAGAAGAGTAAAGGGTAAAAGTTGTGTAATTCTAGTTTTATGTGTATAAGTGAAGATTCATAGATATGCATAAAATGATGGATACTATCTTCAATTCCCCCAGTCCAAATCTTAAAAACTCACTGTTTAATATATCCGCAAAGTTGACAGAACCGCCTCTACAGAAGAAAACTGAAGAGTTTCACGATAATCCACAGATGTATCGCTTGATACAACAGCGTGATTTCACAAATTGTTTTTGTTTTACGGCGCTGATCTTACTCGCTGTTGGCTTTTGTGACAACCCCCAATATGAGTTTGGAATTTTCTTGGTATCTTCTATTCTCATTCTTGTCCACATATCGTTTCACATATCAGAAGATAAGGTGTGGTACAGTGGATTATTTTTGATTGTTTTGTCCCTTTTTCCCGTTTTCGGGGGGCCATATACGCTGTTCTCTGTCGATTGGAGATACGCAATATTTATTACATGCCATTCTTTCTTTCATCATGGGGTTGCCATTATGATCGGTAAAAAAAAGCTACATGTAATTGTATCATTTTCAACAGTATGTATTCTATCGTTTTCCACTCTTTTTTTTGATTTTTCTCGTAATTGGACAATGAATCGTGTTGTATGTGTTGCAGCATGGTTCTTGCTTTTTCCAGTCATATTAAATTCCGTTTTTGGCAGCGGTGATGATGTTAAAGTCAGCCTCGTTAAAAAACTAAGATAATATTCATTGTAAGATTGGCACCCGATCAGGTATGAAGTGATGCATTAAAATCTTCATAACATCCACGTGTAGTTGGCCAAATGGACATGCAGGTGATGATGAAAATCCAATGGCGATCGCATCAAGAAGCCCAAACACCTTATTTTCAAACACCTCAAGAGTATATTTGTCATCAATGAAATCTATAACAGAGATCTCTTTACCCGTAGTTTTGCTCTTGATTGTGTGAAAGGGATCGGCACCGTAATCCAGAAGTTCCTCGGTGATCCGTGGTCTTTCATATATGCACGTATTCTTCACGCAGTACATCAACACTGATATTCTATTTATATCGAGTGCATTCGCATCTGCTCCCGACGAGAGAAGCTCTGACACAACTCCTTGCATATCCGGACTCCAGTCCAATAAACAAATATGCAACGCTGTGCGTTTTGAATCAAATGTTCTGAGGTTGACCGACGCCTTATTGTGCAATAAGTAAGACACGATAATATTTGGAAACTGGCAGGATACAGCCCTGTGCAGAGGAGACCGTCCCATATATCTTCCGTCTACCAGTAAAGGATACAACAAAAAGATTGCATCAAGACAGTCGTACCGATTGTTCACAGTAAACACATGTATGTGATAAGGTAAGTGACAACATGCATATTGTTTGTTCCAAAAATCCTTGGATAGTCGCAATGGATAGTCAAAATCCCCTCGAGTTGATCGAAAGCATGTATGCATGGATATGTTTTCGTCCATGTTTTTCCTTTCGATGACAGTTAGCGTGCTTGTGTTTTGGAGTGAGATGCATAAAAAACTTTAAAAAACTCACTCTGATAAAGAACAAATAACCACTTTGATACAATTTGGTAAAAAATAAATTATCGCCGCTTCTTCGATCTGAATATGTTGTTTCTTGTAGGCATGTAGATATCTTAAAAGTTGTGAACGATGTGCAACACGCGCACTAACACTGGGTACGCCCACCTTGAGTTCGAACACAAATTTGTTTGCCACCTCCAAATCAACACTTCCCACCAATATTGGTATTTGGCTACTATTATCAGAATATAAGGGTCGTTCATCCAGCGCTGCAATATTTTGTTCGTACAGCCTGTGTAAGATTGCCTTCTTATAAAAATGCTCTCGACAGTTAGTTGGTTCGTTCTCCCGAACCTTGCACATTATTTGAATAATTTTGGTAAATTCTGGGCTCCATTGTTTTTCGGGACTGCATTGTTGTTCTACTGTTGTAACGTCTGAGACAACGGGAGATCGATTTGAAATATATCGAAACTTATTGAATGGATTTGCTTTGCATCTCTGTTGAGGCGAAAAGAACGCAGACGAACGACTCATCATTCGTTTGGTTTGTGAACCTCGTATCATTCTTTGCTCGTACAAAATAGTGTTCTTTTTATTAGTCGCTGGAATACTTACTATACTGTCCTTGTGTCTCTTTCAGCAATTCCTCCAGTTTTTCATTATCTAACTCTTCTGGCGATACGGAAGGCTTTATTGGTTGTTTTGACGGAAAGCTTTTTCGTTCTGTGGGAACCACAAGGACTCTGTAAATAATGCAGCACCCTAGGAAGCCCATCGCCAGCAGAAAGGCTTGAAAATCGGCAAATAAGATAAGTGATGAAAAACGTACAATACAATGATGAAATGAGTATACGTTTGTGTACGTCAGATATTTATGATCAACTTTGAAAATCCAAATGAAAGAAAACATAACGAATGTCCATACTTTGAAATTTTCTTCCCAAATTGTACGAGTTTCATGATAAGAAGAATTACTCACCAAGAGAAAACAGAAGGAGTTCATGGTCAAAAGTAATATTGATAATAATCTCGATTTGTGTACATTACAAATCAAGTCCGATTGATTTGTGTATGGGATCAATAATGCTTTGCAGTTGTAATGTACTGATTGATTGATTTCAAATAACTTGTCGACAAACACTATTGCAAATCCGTTTAGAATTGTCCATGATATGAATATAGCGGAGATTACGTACGAGTTCGAAATTCTCATCAGCAGTGCTTCATTGAATTGAGTATGTTGAATTCTGATATCTTGTATGAGAAAATTAGCGGCGATGAACGCCAATGCACTTGTACTGTCAAATATGATTTCAGGCAACGTCTCTGACTTGACATACAACACAGAGTAAATGATTGTGTACCGTTCGGAAAGAGATAAAAAGTTCAGGCCATGATGTAGAAAAAATAAAACTAGTGTGCCTAAAATTAAGGAGATTGCTGGTCTGTATGTCCTAACTAGTGATAAATCCACTTTCGCATCTTCCATCTAGTGCTCCGAAGAACTGTTTCATATATAACTAAATATGAATCACATCGTAAATGCACAGCGTGATACCCCAACAAACAGTATCTGATCAAAATATTTATGTAATGCTTCTGTTTGTGTTGATTGTACACTCTATCGTCACATATCTTCTTTTCAAATTTGAATCTTTCATTGAGCAAATCTTTGGAATCCAAGATTCGGAATGTTCCCAGCCACGACAAGAAACCCAATACTCTTCTCTAATGAAAACTAATCGACTCTTCTCGTGACCGCACTGAAACAAGCTGTAGTTTCATGCACTTTGCCACTCTATAAGTTTTTTGCTCAGGTTGTTGCGTAGTTGCTCGTTTTCGTCCTCTAGGACACCAATACGTTCATTTAGATGACTTATATCTTCGTTCCGCTTCTTGAGTTCAATATCCTGATTTTTGATCATCGTCTTCATATCAATTACCTCCTGTTGCCTCTTCCTCCTACTGACAGCCGCAGAGATCTGATTCTTTTTCCTTCTCAATTGTTTTGCCAGTTCCTTTTTTTCCATTGGATGAAGAACGGCTACAGGATCTGACGACATGTATACTTCACCATGTTTTGCAAAATGGTCGCTCATCTCTGATCGATTTTTGTTGCATACCGTAGTCAGTTCGAAAGTGCCCCCTTCAGTTCCAAAGCCTATGGGTTCAAGACTTATGGATTGCCATAAATCGTGGAGAGTGTCCGTGTCATCCATGAGATGAGATGACGTGGTGGTGTGTAATTTTTTTGCTATTGCTGATGAATACATGATGAAAACAATGACGTGTTTGTCTGCTTTTTTTATTTTTAAAATTCCTTTTTTTGTTTTTTGGTACATTGCTGACTTTCATATTCCAAAAAAGGGTCCTCTTCTTCGTCGATGTTTTTCGACACACACTCAAAATCTATAGGTTGACCAGAGGAAGCACCATCCACTTGGCGATATAATTGTACAGTTCCGCACTGATGAACCAAACAATAATGGGATACAGGAAGCCAATAAATCTTACGAATATCGACCTTACTCTTGTTGATCAATTTCAGGAGATCATGTTTTAATGTTTTGAATGATGACGAGTCAATAACATCATAGTGTGCAGTTACTTTTCGAACTTCGTCCTCCCATTCGCACAAAGTAGGGTAATCTGTAATACACGCCTCAAACAATACTTCCGATTCACAGCTACTCATTTCGCAACATGTAAAATACCCCGTACGTAAATATTTGAGAGTTACCATAAATATCAATTCTGTTCGTCTGATAGTTTTTTCGCGCACCGAATGTCCTTCCCAAATCGAGCGTTGCTCATAAAATATGGCTTGCCCAAGGTATTCCATAGTGCATATGACAAATTCTTGGTCACATTTCTCGACCTCAATAAAATGTTTTGTTCTACAAGAGTAGAACATGTCTGAAGTACGACATCCGGACAGATAGACCTCAAAACCGTATTGTCTCGCCTCAAAATAGAATTGCAAATTCGAATAGAAGTTCGCATTTCAGGAGCTCTGTACAGAGGATGTCCCGGGAATAAAATGCTGAGTATAAAACGGTCAATCGTCAACAATACTTTACTGTGTATTGACTGACGTCGCACCCATGAATCGCATAAGACACAGAGAAAAAAGGACGATAAGTTTCCACTGACATTCATCAAATACTTATATAAAAATGGTGTTTCCCGCGCCTGTTTTTCCAAGAAACTGTGAAGACTTCCTGTGGCTAGAACATAGCAATCTTCACCGTGTCTCGAGAAACACAGCTGACAAATTTTCACGGTAGTCATGCGTAAACGACAATATACAGCACTTGCAAAAACTGACGTGCAAGATAGTTTTGGAACAGATGTATCGTCAGCTTGGAAGTCTTCCAAGCCCTTTAATGTCCCCCCCAAAAAAACAAATGAAACACAAAACGTTTCAATCCCCGATACAATTCATGTAAATATACCGCACCCAGTGATTCATAATCTCGTGGTGACTTGTAAACTCCAAATGTCTTCTCGGCCTGTTGATCTCCAATATGTTTTCAAATCTCTTCCGAATGCTTTTTATGATCGAAGTCGTTTTGCGGCCACAACAATCCGAAGTGTAAATCCCGTATCTACAGCTCTACTATTTTCTTCGGGTAAAGTAGTACTGACAGGAGCAAAGGGTTTCAAAGAAAGTTGTTTAGCAGCCTTGAATATTTCAATACTACTTCAAAGATATTTATCTGTACAGTGCAGAGTGGTGGATGTTGTGGTACAAAATGTGGTCGCTCATGTGGAATGTTGTCCTAAACAAGATGAGAAACCTCCTCTGACTTTAAACATTAACAAGTTCTACGAGGAACATAGTCCATACTGCACCTTTCAAAAAAATCTGTTTCCGGGACTCATCTATCGTCCACCGCTGAGCCCGATCGTTTTGTTATGCTTTTCTTCTGGTCGTTGCGTAATAACTGGGGGTAAAAACGAAGCCGATATTGTATTTGGTTTTTGCAAGTTGTGGCCGACTGTACAAAGTTACTTAGAGTGAAGAAGGAGGTCGGAGTCATGATCCCCAGAAAGTGGGGGGTTGGGTGTTTTTGAGAAGTGTGAAACGAGTCAAAATAAACGAGGTTTTTTTTCTTTCTTTCTTTCAATCGTAGCAATCCTAATCATCTAAAATTCCGATCAAGTTGTATACATGGTTCTTCATCGTCTGCTTCATCGTCTGTTGGGTTGTCACACAGTCCAAATCGGCAGCCATACATTTGCAAACTTCCTTAGCATTGATAAGGACTTCCTTGTATTTTGCTTCAAGAGACAGATTTACCAACGCGATCTCTTGAGAAAGTTTCTTCGTCATTTCTTCACGAATACTTCCCAGAGCCACCTGTTGTTCAATAAGTTTTGCTTCTAGCGCTGATATTTGTTTAGAATATACAGCTTTGACCTCGGTCAATTGACTGTTGCGATGATCTTGCTTTTTTTGTTTCTTGGTAAATGGTTGATTTTGTAATGCGTGCACTCGAGACTGTGGCATCAAAACTAGATAATCCTTCTCTGATGGAATGTCTTTTCAATCATTTTTTTTTTTTATTTTTTTCACAAAATATCAAGTCACAGAATCCATGAAAAAAAAACCTTTTTAGCACGCTGAACACAACTTGTTAAGTGTAAGGCCGATCGGGATCAACCTTTCTCAATCACAGTAGAAATATTGTGCCATGGATTCCGTCCTGGCTGATGAGTTTTCCGAGACCTTGACACTGAAAGCAGAACATGATGAAGATGAATTGCCCTTGCCTGATTTTCTGGAAAGAACAGAAAACGGTGCAGTGGCTTACAATACTGAAGGCTGGAATTCCTTGGTGAAATTGTTTTGTACCACTCCGGACACTGGTTCTCGGAAGATCTTGAAACTTCTTAACGAAAACTGGATTGAAGGCAACAAACTCAGTACGCTGAAAGTGATTTTTTTAACGGGACACGTCAGGGAGGGGAAAATGGATAACAAGAACTTTTTGATAATGCTCAGATGGTTGTACGATAATCACCCAGCAACATTGTTATGCAATCTTCAGTGTATCATGGACATGACCTACGCGAAGAATCTCTTGGAGCTCTTGGTTTTGATTTTGTATCCGAATGGGTTTGAAGTTCAAGAGATTGCAATGGCATTCCATAAGGGATGGTTGAATTTGGATGGTAAAATAATGCCTCCGACCGATCCATATTCTCCCGACCAATCAAGAAGATACAAAAATGAAAGAAAACAATCAAGGCGTGAAAGCAAGAAGATTGCATTCGCGGAGGAACTGAATGTTGAACTAGCGTCTATCTATGAAAGAGGCACGAGTGAACCAAAGTGGAAGGACGAAATTATCAAAGAAAAATGGGACGACTTTTGTGAAAGGCAACTAATTGATAGCAAAGCAATGGAGAGGCATGCCAATGAACAGAAAAAGATCTCTACAAGGGCGTTTTTAAAGAATAAACGTATGGAAGGTATGAGCAGTGTGTACGATTCGATGGAGAAACGTATTATCGATATTTTCTCGTTTCATATTGTGGATGTTTGGATGAATTATGATTTATATGTAGATGGCAAGGCTGCGTCAGGGTACTTTGGACCTGGACATTTGTGTGCAAAGTGGTTCCCGAATCGTAATGGAAGACACGACAAAATTCTTGGGATTCGTTCAAAAATGGTAGACAAACTTTCCCAGGAAGTTTTAAAAAAGGAACCGTGGCGCATATCGGTTACCAAACACGAAGTGGCAAAATTCATCACACAACTTCGGAAAGATGCATACGTTGCCGAATCGTTTATCGGAAGTGGTGATTGGGATAAAATTGATGTCGACAGATTGCCAGGTCGATGCCGGCTTCTTTATGGCCCTACGGTGTTTAAAAGACACGTTCCAGATTACATGAAAAACCTGGCAAAACCAGAGAAGCTCGATAAGATCAATGTGGGTGGTGTTCTTCTTCACGAACTCATGTGTAAGGCTGTCGTGCTTCATGCTGCCAATTTCGGGGCTGAAGAAGTGGCTAAGGCTGCAGAAGGGGCGGAGGCTGCCCGCAAGGCTGCAGAAGAGGCTAAGGCTAAAGCAGAGGCGGAGCCTGCCCGCAAGGCTGCAGAAGATGTGGAGATGGAATCCGTGTCGGAAGACTCTGAGTCTTCATTGGGATGGGAATCCTCATGGAAATGTAATGCAATGGATCTTTCGACAAGTCTTTTATCATGGGAGGCTGCGTTATTGTACAGTCCCGAAGAGCGGGAACTGTTGGGTCTCGAATGTGAGGTCATGTGGCAGAAAAAGTTGAAACAACTATGCAACGGGCGAGAATTCAATGCTTTGTGTATGTCGGATGTTTCCGGCTCTATGCAAGGGACCCCTCTCAAGGTCGCCATTGCACTCGGAGTCGCGATATCATCTATGCAACCGCCTGGTTCTGCGTTCCGTAACAAAGTTTTGACCTTTGAAGAAACCCCACAAATCGTCGAACTTGATGAGCCGATCAAGTTAGCTGAAGCTGCAGTGAAAATTCTTAAGGCAGGTTGGGGGGGGAGTACTAACATTGAAGCAGCTCTAGAACTTTACCTAGAACTCACCATAGAAGAAAACAATTCATGTGGTCCAATTATCATTGTCAGTGACATGCAGTTTGATGCGGCTCGTGGATGGAACGCGGTACCTTGGGAAACAACTTATGAAAAAATGGTGCGACGCTTCGGAGAAGAGAATGTTGAAGTTCCTCTCATCATCTTCTGGTGTGTACGAGACACCAAGACTGTACCTGTGCAAAGTGCGCAAATGAGAGGAGTAGTAATGTTGGCTGGCTTTTCAGAGACTCTATTGGAATCTCTGTTCGACCCAGATATTGCAAACAGAACGCCGGAGTCTGAGTTGAAAAAGTATCTGTGCCATCCAGCGTTTCAAACTTTGCGACTGAGTGACGTAGATTTGGAATAAATGAATCTAAAAAAATAAATGCTTATAGTACAAAAGAGTACTGTTGTCCAAATTTAAATGCAACGAAAGGTTCGGGTATGTTTTTATGAACCGAAATCCGCAAATGAACCGTGGCTTAACATCTTGGCAGCTCAAATTGGAAAATGGAGTACAAACCACTACGTAAGTCATGTAGAAATCCAATTCGAAGATGAACGAAGTTGTAGCATTTTTGGAGGTGAAACGGTCTTTTTCCGTCGACGATCCTATTCGAATCCCCATTACATCGTGAAAAGTTTCACAGTGGAAGCAAAAAATTACGAAAATATGTACGCATACTGTGCGGATATGGAGGGACAGGTTACATTCAGTGATCTCAAGATGTTTTGCTCTCCCTATCTGGGTCTATTCTCTAACCGTGATGCTACATTTTGTTCTGAACTGGTAACGAGGGTTCTTCAAAGGGGTCAAGTTGATATCGTGAAAGGATTAAACGCATCGCGTTGTACACCAGCTTCGCTTTTGAAACAGATGAATAGATGTGAAACGTTATGTTTCGACAGTACACCGCACAAAATATCACAATTCACATCAAACATTCATTACAACACATGAGCACTTAACGCCACAAGCCGCGGGACGGGCGTGGTGGTTCTAGAAGGCTGCTAAGTAGGCCACTTCGTCGTGTGTTGTCATCGGATGGGCGAAAAGATTCACCCATCCCGCGAGGTTCACGAGGTTCATCACCCCACGGATCTGCGGGATGATGACCTCCAGGATGATGATAATGATGATGAGGATATCCATGATTACGGTGGGGGTAGAGGCCTCTGATCGGCATTGGCCTCTGATCGGCACGCTCAAACATGCGACCGCCATAAGAGTCTCCAGTCGATGCTGACGCAGATTGAGAATAAATCTTATCCTCGATGTTGTTCAGCCGCGCGGAGACAAGTTTCATATAGTCAGAGGACAGCTCAGAATTTGTCTGGGTCTTTCCGAACTCATGCGTTGAAGGAGTGTTCTGTATACCATATGCATTCTGTGTAAGAACGGGATTGGAAATCAATTGTTGAGGTACATATGGTGTTGACACGATTGGGTTTACCCCCGCCTTGAAATCCACAACCGGGATATGCTGGGTTTCATATTGCATCGGAGTATTGTAATGAACTGGTATCGTGTACATTCCCGTGGGGTCATTGGTCATCTGAGTCGCAAGTGGAGATTGTACCACTACAGAAGGAAGTTGGTGAGCACCCATGGCAGATGCGAGATGCATGTTGGATTGCACATGGGGAGGAAGTTCATTGGCGAGTTGAGTTTGACGAGGAGGTGCGCGAGACATTTTTCGTTACGACATGAATCAAAGCTCCTTAAATATGAAACGATACGAAAGTCTCAACACGATCCATGGTGGATAAATGCAATCATTGTACATAGGGAAACAAGCAATAAAGAAACAGAAAACGAGATTGCAAATATTTCATTGTAGGTTTTATTGTGTATATCGCTATTTTTCATGTTCATTTGGAGAGTTTAACGTATCTCGTTTATATATTGATTTCCCTACACTACGAAAAATATGCATTCGAAAAAACATTTACAGAAGTGGTTTGATTCCGAGGCGAGGTTTTCAGCTTCCATTGTGGACAACGTAGATGATTTACCACTTGTCACACTTGAAGTGAAACGGATTCAACCTCGTACTTATAAGAAAAATAAAGATTACAATGATCATGCCTTTTCTCTTTTAAATGAACTTTACACTGGAGAACATCTGATGATTGAACCAGGTTCACTCATACACTTGTCGAAAACATTGCCAAAGTTCAACACATCTTCCAACATGTGGGAATGTAAACGTGAGGAATTGATAGTTGCACGAGTTGAGTCTTTCTTCTACAAAACACCTCAATCACATTTACCAACGAGAAATGGGGTGCTAAAAATTTTCGGGTTTGATACTGAAATATAGATACAATATAGAAAACCATATATAAGGTGGAGTCAAGGTGTATGTATCACGAAATGTCTGCTGCTGAGCCAGTCACAGATTCAAATAACGGAGACACTGCTGCCCTTCTTCAAAAGATGGCGTACCAGGCCAAACAAATTCAAGAGCTCACAAGTATGGTGGAGAAGGAAAAGGAACTAACTGAAAAGCTGACAGAGAAAAATCGCGCAGAGATGAAGCAGATGTTTGATACAGTCCTCAAGGCTTGGGTGGAAGAAATGGATGCTGGTGAATCCGCCAAGATGCAGTTCAAGCAGGGCCTTGAAAAACTTTCTGAGCAAGGAGATACCTCTAATGGAATTTGGCAGGTATGCTGTGCTGCATCAGAGCGATCTTCGAAAGATCGTTCAAACGCAGCGGAAAAGGAAAAGATGTACCAGAAGATTGTTGAAGAAAATAATAAGTTGCAACAGCAGATGAAGGGAGATTTCATCTCTGAATCTGCTCGTATAGGTGAGAAGCGCTCTGCGGAAGTCGATCCACAGCCAGGCGGTGGGGCACCGGACCGAGACATTTGGAGTGAGTTTGGGGGCTACATGCGAGGTTTTGACACACAGTCTTTCATGCCAGCTTAGTTCTGGTTTATAATATATATTAAATAAGGTGTGTAAGCTGTATAGGGGCGACACTCGGCATCTGTAGTCCTTTGCCCGAGCGCACTGCGGCACAACCCTGCATTGAATGTCCAAGGTGTCCATTGCCCCTGATTGTCTTGCTCATAACACCTCCTCCAGATGTCCTGTAGGATCCCTCGAAGAAGAAAGCGTTGCAATGACTGTCACATTGGTTCGCAGCGTGACCTGCCGTCTGGCGGAAAGCGTGAAGAAGTGTCCAGTTAGGGCAGAGGCCTGCATAGGTAGCACGCATATTTTTGTTGGAGAATTGGTTGTTATCATCGACTGGAATGTCATCTGCGCTGTCCACTTTCGTTTCCCAGTGGCTCATTTCCGGATGATAGGTAGAATAAATATTTTCTGGATCAGCACAGAGGTTGGCATTGTTGCCTTGCAAGTTAGATGGAGGTTGAATACACACTGGGTCGATCATACTGGACGAGATAGAATTATTTGGGTCAACAAAAGCCATACAAATCAAGCTCGCAGTTTGCATGCCAAATGCTTCGTCAAGACTCTCGACCTTTGATTTCCAATGTTCGAAATCGTCGCCATCCCAATTTTCGCCGGTTTTAAAAGGTTGAAGTTTTGTGTTACCACCACCGGTATAGCCACAGAATGCGATATCAAATAGTCGGATAGCCCCTTTATCGTTGGTGATGACGGGTTTACAGTGATATTTGAACGACATTCCCCATTTTCCTGTAAAAACATTTGTTTTTCAGTCCACTTAGAACAAGAAGGGAAGGGCACGAGACACATTCAGAGTCAGTGTGGAAGGGAGAGAGTGGGGAGGGGTGGTGCCATATTGCGCGTCGTCATAACAAGAAACTTCACTCTGTCCGTAAAAAGAGGCACCGAGGTTCTGCAAGCCACCGTTTCCGAGCACAGCAGAATGCATTTCATGCTCCCAACAGGGTCGCAAGATTACAAAAGTGACTCCATCGGCACCTCTTAATGTTTGAAGATGCTGGTCACTGATAGCCGATGCTTTCAGTAACTGGGAATAAGTAAGCGGCACGTCACAATCCCGGTTCTGATCATACATCGTGATTACTGATTGGTTTTCTTCTGGTAGAGCCACAGTCTTGTCCACATGCACTGTATAATATTCTCCGACGCGGACACGTCTCACGAAGGGGTCTCGTGGCGCAGATCCTGTCTCCATGGAAAAGGACCTCGTGTTAATTATCTTCAACCCGCGATAGCTTGGGAGCTCCATGCCTGACGCTAGACGTTCTTGGCCAACAGGTCCTTGAGTCATTACATTAACGCGTGGTTCAGTCATATTGAGTTGAAAGGCAATGCGACTTGAACACAAAAGGAAGTTTGGCGGAGGGGCGCCCCATTTCTTGAAGTACGACTTTGCTTCTTCGATTGCAACGTCGAGGCCGATGGTGGACTTGTTAACTAGTGCAAAGCTATCCACGTATTGTCTTATTTGCTGATAGGCGTCACGGTCGTTAAATGCATACTTTTCAGCCTCTTTACGCTCATGACTCGGGGCAGTCAGTAGGCAAATATGACAAGCCAGGTCATTACTGTACTGCACCGAGCCTATAAGTTGGCTTAGCTGTCGAGAAAAGTCTACACGTCCTTCATCACTGGCGAGGAAATTGTGTTCCTGTCAATGTGATATATGAGTTATAGTAAGTGCACACTTGATGGTGGGTTGGGTGGGGTTATACCATCGTAATTGCCAAACCTTGCCTCGTAATATACGAGGAGTAGGACTCTTTTGTCTGGGTAAGCACTCTTGCTGCGGATTCATACGGTACACGGCTCGCGAGACCTTCGTCGTAATTATAGACACTCCATTGGATCTTACCGTCCGGTGAATCGAGATGTACGTATGGAAGGATTACAGACGTGAAGGGGCTGTTTTCCGGCTGCGTAATTAATCCATCCACCTGATCCGTCAAATAAAGTGACGGTCCTTTCAATTTATCAGGAAGGTGGTGACGCTGAGTTCTGCGCCGACGTTGGCTATCAAGAACTAAATTCTCGGCATCAGGTCCGAACAATTCTCTATATTGTTCAATTGTTGGTGCACTACTTGAACCCATATTCGTGCCGCCACTACTATGTCCCATATCACCATTTGGGAGTAGGGTGGTATGTACTGGAGCTCGATTATCGTGAGCCGCACCGTCGGCCATTGTGGTGTGTGTCAAGATAATCTACATACTTATATATATCGAAATTTATTTGTCAGCCGAAATACGGTTTCTACGTAGAACATGGAATTTCATATGTGAAACGCAAACGGGCACTGAATCCGTAAGGACGCGCCTGTGCCTCCTGTGTGGCTTTCTGTAACAAGCTCCTCATCTCGGGACTTCCGTCGGCCTCTGCAATTACTGTCGACATCTGCTTATCAAATTGCGGCTGCACCGCACCCCAACCCTCCTTGCTCGCCGGTTCAAGGTGAAAACTACAGTTTTGTAATGTAACGTGTTGAACCTGGCTGAGAACTGTGTTTCGAAGAACACCCACAGCGTGTTCAAAAATAGGGCGAGCGATCGTGTGCCATTTACCCTGTACGAGTTGCTGTTCATTGAGATCTTGTCCGAGGTACTCCTTGTTACTACGAAGCAATGCGCAAACCGGATGCTCTTTGGCAACAAAAATAATAGGCGCAGAACGCACCTCCATTGTGCCTTGTGTCACGAGGTTGCTTGAAGTGTATTCGGGAAATTTGTTGTGCCACTGGCTGGCCTCTTTTGAAGTATGATCGGCCTCAAAAAGTGTCTCGCATGTACTGTTTCTTCCGGGTAAAATATGAGCCAGAGTCCTATTGCCCTGCAAATCGCTAGCGCACTTTGGGAAACCTTCCGAATCGAGCTTGAGAACCATTGGAAACGTAGAATTGTACTCGAGCATCTCAAGTTTGTTCACACGTGCATTACATAGTCCCTGAGCGTCCGTTGCAATATTCATTGTGTCTGTACGTGATCCAAAAACCTTCATCCCATTAGCTCCTACGCTTGGCATAAACCAAGAACGTCCAATCAATTCCCCATCTTTTAGGGTTCCACTATGTTGAATCAAAACAGTCCTCACACATTTCTGAATTCGAACTGGCTCTGGATCATCCTTCACTGAAATACCAGAAGTAACAGTTGGAGCCACACTCATTGTTGATTGAAGTTGCTTACTGAAATAAATGCCTATTTAAATATAGCTTTGTAATTTTGACTCTCAAAAATGACAAACAATATTTCAGGATTTAGTCGATTTTTTACCTTGACGCTCTCAAAGTTGAGAAATGCGTTGATTTACAGCGTTGTGAATTTGTCAACAAATGAACTAATATTTGACATGCAATTTAATGATGTTTTGCTAATTTTCTTTGGTCTCTATTTCATATCTGAGATTTATATCAGTATTAAGAAAGCGAACCACGAAAATTACCTGATTGGAAGATGGGGATTCATCACCTATCTTTTTCATACGATTTCCCGACAATCTGTTTTCGTGATATCTGAAGTGACCAGCCGGAAATTCAGTGTAGGTAGCAACCATGATGCCGAAGGTACTTTTATTTTAATCTTTCTGACCTGTTTCTTTGTGATAATTGTTGTGTTGTTACCGGATTGGTTCTTGCGGTGCGATGAACGAGGGTCTTTGAAGTCTATTCTTCTCTTCTCTATTTGTTCTAGGTTCAATATCATCAAAATTGCTGGTTTCGGAGGAGCCATGGGGACTTTTGTGTACGGTGGATTTTATTTGGTGACGACATCAATCATGCATCATTTCAGAAATCGAATCTCAGAATTTCGAATGAGACTTCTTTCAGCGTTTGCAATGATCTGGTCAAATTTGTTCATTGTTGCTCTGATTCCATCTTCAAAGAACAATATCTTACCCTTCGTGTGTCTCTTGACACTGTACACTTTGGCTTCTTCGTTCGAACTATTCCAACCTGTAGAGGGGTTTTGTCTTTGGAAGGTGTCGGTTGAGATTAGAGATTGGATATTGGCGCTGTCTCCATCTCTACATTCGACAGAAATAATCCTGATAGTTTCGATAAGTTCAGCTTTGACTTCATTCACAAATATCGTAAAACTACAAATGCTATCGATAATGTGCGTGGTTCAAGTTACTATTTCACAAATCTTGACGTTTACAGGAGAACATAATACCAACTATTCATTTGTCTTGAGTATTGTTATACTGGTGGTCGTCGATATTTTACTGATTCGGCCAGAAAAAAAAAGCGGTTGATGGGACACGGACATAACATAATACCCTGACTTTAAGTGTTAGCACTTGATGAGTCACGGTAAAAACGCCGTCAATGATGGGTTACATATACCGGATGCATGGGATGAAGAAAGTGTTGGTGTTAAAAGGAAACCACAAAAGAAACAGAAACCGGTTGTAAAAAAGCTCAAGTTTGAAAGTGTTGATGAGGAAGAGAATTATGCTGTGGCCGAATCAAGTATAAAATCGACTGATGAAATAATCCAATCGATTGCGAGACATGTCGGATTGAGTGCACAAAAACCCGGTTGCTCGATTGAGTCTGGTATTTACCTCGAGGGTATTCTGAGTTTTTTTTCGTATCATGAACTGCTCACCAATATGTTTTCGAAGGGACTTGATGACACAAAGAATTCCATCCCGCTTATAACAAAGAGTTATGAGGAGGACTGGATGCGAGAATGTGGATTATATGCCGATGATGAACCATGCGCATTTGGGTCCGATATGTGCGAGTGCATGCATATTGACGAGCAAAACGCGTTTATTGGCGTGCAATTCAAGTTGCCGGTACAGATAGAAAGTGGACTCGAAAATATTCGAGAACATGGAAACAAACTGTGTGTATTGTGCTGCCGAAAACAAACTCAAGCTCTTTTTTACGATGCCATCTTCAATCAAAGATCTTATGCATGTTTGATTCAGCTATACGGAAATATTGCCGATGTCGAAGGCGAGTACTCGCGTCATGTTATGTTGTCTATGCCTTCAACAGGCCCTATCAGCTCAATGCCATTGCCAATCGTTTCCCACCAACGTAATCGATATTCTGTGCAACGAAAACAGAATGGATTACGATACATGATTCAACATAGAGTTTCTTATGAGTCTTTTTGCCAGCCCTGTCCGTGAATTTAATCAATTTCCGATATCGTCCTGTGTTCAGTCTCATCAATCTTCATGTTCGCTCGTCGAACTTGAATAATAAGAAGACTCATCACGGGCAGGGCGGCTCTATTTCTATACATAAGAACACAAAAATAATTCGTAATCACATCTGTACGATTCCGAATACCACCTCCAAAACAATCTTTTGCAAAAGATCGCACGAGTTACACCTCCATCTCGAAAAGTTGCACAGGGAACTCATCACGGACCCATGTGAAGTAATGCAGGGAAAAATTGACGCTTACATTTATTGTGTGCACTTTCTGGACAACCAAATTCCAGAGGATCGACCACTATCAACAAGAGCTGTACAAAACATTATTTCACTATTCACAACATTCGGTACAACGACTTCAAATGCCTGGACTATTCCGGATATCCTATACACATTCAGTAACCGAATCATTCATGGTCAATGGGAAAATGCATTATTCGATCAGACATGTCGGCATGTATTTCCATGTCTTCATAAAACAAAATGGATCAATCGTCAAAAGAAAGATATTGAAAATTATGAACCTGGACAACCCGCCATATTCCTCAAAATCATGCTGGCGATGTTAATGGGGTATTATCCAACGTGTGCAAAAAAACCCCTGTTTGTCTATCGTGTATTTTTCACAGTTGCAGTCCGTGAACTTCTCCTAAAATCAGACGCAGAACAGTATGCATTCATTTTGAAGCATATAAACCTTGTGCGGTTAAGCGTCGCAGAATATACCACTTTTACCTTATGTATGCTCCCGGTGGAGTATTCCATCATGGTACGGCATTTCGACATTGATTCGTATCTAAATTTATGTCACTCATGTTGTGAAATTTTTCGCATATGCTTGATGCAAGGGAACAAAATTTCATGGGACAGGTTGGAACAAAATGCATTCAAGTCAGTTGACAAAATTGTAAGATCTGCACGTATTGGGCAGAAAATGAATATTCCATACGTCGCCTCTCAAACAGTCATCAAAAAATTCATTAATGTGGACTGCAAGAAAAACCCAGTCAGTGTCGATTCACTATTGCGGGTTGCAAAACAATGTCCCGTAGCGTATGCGCATCAAGAATCGTTGTTCCTGTATAGTCACTTGATTCAAATGATTTTGCCGGATCCGTTCACAAAGTTCCCCGATGTACCAGACATTCAACGACTGCTACCTACAGTGATCCAAAATATACATGGCATTCTTTCAGTCTATGAGTTACCTGCAAACTTCATTCTACAGCAATTGATTGTTCTGCAAGAAAAGTATACAACACAGGCAATGAAGTTGTTGAACATTACAAGTAAGTACATATGTTTGAATTGTCTTCTTCGAATGACAGCGAAACAATACGGTCTAGAAGAGTGCATTAATGGGATGATCCGGATGGATTTTAAAACAGATGAAATATGGTGTAACAAGTGTATGGAATCAACACATATTGTTAAAATCGACCTTTTGGGTCGGGTATTACGTATCAATCAAGACCTTATCTTTATATGTCCACACTGTGCTGATATTCACAATTGGCATGGCGACGCCCTTGATCTTCTACACTGTCGCAAGAAAGATCCTCGGACCTTGAAAATTCTCAACGATATTGAAGATCATGATCCGACCTTAAGCTATGTCAAAGGGATTCATGAAATACATGAATTGATGATGAAGGCACCAAAGTTAAATCTGAAGAAAAAACATAATTCAAAAAAGAGAGAACCCTGCTTTCTTTGTTCGTGTGGTACAAACAACAAGAGTATGATGCTCCTCCATGTAACCTCGGCCCGTTATTTGCGAATATACTTATGCGGAAAACATACTCCACCCAACTACATGTTGCAGTATCTTCGCACGACCGATGAATTTGATAATTGGTCGTACGAGGAATTCTTTCGCGCTCCTTCAGACGCATCGAGGCTACTCAAAAAGAAAAGAAGAGCGCAAAAAAGAAGAGGAAATATATTATAGTGGGTAAGCTCTGTAGGAAAAATGAAAATTACCGATGTTCTAAACAATATTTTTGATGATAAACGTATCATGATTGCGGTTGTGACAGTGTGGTTTGCAATTTGTTTCGTTGGGTTTACAATGGTCGGACTTTTTAGTTCCACATTTATGAGATTCGGTCCAAATGATACCCTCACTTATCTGACGATAAAAGTTGATACTTGGTCACGTTATATCTTTATTCTCTCTTTTACGATCATTAGTACCTGCATCAATGACTTGGCTTCTGATTCTCTTGGTCCATTCTTCACAAATGCGATTGCCGATCATAAAAGTCGGCATCTACCATACCAAAAACGAACCATTATCATCATATCACAAATATGGTCTATTTACTGTTCGATGATGTCCGTCGCGGCTGTGGCGCTTGTTTTTAGCCAGTTTGACTTGATTTTAGTCCGTGCATTAATTGATCTGCTCGTGAACTATTTTACGCTGACACGTTTCATGAAAAACAAATCTTATGACCCACACAAATTTAACCGTTTTTTCGAGCAAGAGAATGAAGAATTATCTACGGTCGATGAAAGAGAGAAAGACGAAGAAGAAAAATGAGAAAAAAAATACGATTAGTTACAGATGAAACAGATTGTGTAGATTTCAGTGAATGAAATTTAAGGATCTCTATGTGTATTTCAATCAAATGGAAAAGGGTGAAGTGTTCGATGTTACATTAAACGAAGTGTTACGCTTTTGGATTTGGGAAACGGATTTGGTGGAAAAAACGGAAACAACCTTCAACCAAAACCATTATGCTGGTATCCTCTTCATTAGGGTTCTAAAGACAGAATGTCCAAATTGGCATGCATCTATTAGTGACCTAGTGCAATTGCTGATGGATTCTCATGGTATATTTATTCCACATATGAATTCTGTTGATTTTCTTCAGGGTAAGCTTGATTTCAGAAGGTTAACAGATGTCTTGGATGGGGTACAACAGTACTGGAATCAATTGATTACACTCAATGTAACATGGGCAGAAAATATCCTGACCTGTTGTACTGTTCTTTTGGAGCCCTTCATTATCTACACCGATTTACCTCTAGACCAAGCAAATCTACCAAACGCCATTGAAGATAAAATGGGGGACTTGCAGCTAAACACAGTCACTGTTAAGTCAATACTTGCAAAGCTTTGTTGCATGTATCGCTCTGTATATATGGAAAAGTTTTCAACGTTTGTGAGCAACGAATATGAATATCAAGATCTTCTTGAAAGTTTTCATGTGGAAGCAGCAGTTGATGTATTTTTTAAAATAGCAATGGCAACGTCACTGAAAATTGGCCAATATGTGGAGTACCAAAACACTTACAGTGACTATTTCAACCATATCTCACAAGTTGTGTACAAGCATCAACCCGATTATAAACGTCCGTTACCACCAGACATGAAGTGTATCGAACAGAATCCCAATTCAGCAGAAATTTGTTTGCCTTCAATCAATCAATTATACCCACAGGTTGACTTCATTTACGAAGACGAAAATTTTAAACTTGTTCCAAACTCAACCACCGAAAACGAAGCGGATCCTCAAGAATGGAGGTGGTTTTTGATAGGGGGAAAGGTCTATTTAGTGAACAAGCGATCGTCAGAAGCTTATAAGGCGCCAAAATTGTGTAGTTTGATTTCCATTGTAGTCAATTGTTTTCCTTGACTAATTCCGAAGCACAAATAAAATCGATAGCCTCGTTGATCTTCATAGTCAATACCCGATGTAAATCGACTCGTACCATAATTCGCTGAAGTTGTACAGATAATGCATGTTTCCGATATTTCAGTGAGTGATTATGATCTTTCCCCGTCAGAATTCCCCGCACCAATGCTATCATGACAGTAGTTTCGTCCAACTTGAGGTTGAGATGTATCTGAATAATCCCACCTCCACCCATCTGATTACTGATTCGATGCTTCAAATCGGGAATCTCATCTTCAGACTCCCCAATACCTCGCTGATAGTGTGCAAACTTACGCAAAAGTTTTTCCGTGCAGTTGCGTTGCTTTTCATCAAACTCGGTGTACGGGTACAAAAATTGTAAATTATAAAGGAATAAACCGTGCATGGTAAAAGAAAGCGACAACGGTTTTTCCAACATCCTCGAAATCAGTTCTGTGAGAGGGTCATTCAAGCCCGTTCGACAATTACGTGAAAAATAGATTGCAATGCGTTGTATTTGGCTCTCCGAGAAGAAATTTTCCGTAAGATATTTTGACCCATCATCCATATTACACGGTGCTTGAAAGAAGGGCAGTAGTACGTTTTAGTGTTACAAAAGATTGTTTTATTTAGTTTTGGGTATAAAACAGGATGTGAAAGATATCTGAAAGATGGATGCTGCTTTCTTGGATTCCGACGATGAAGACGGGGCTATTGTGTCAATTGAGCCCACTAGTTCTGAAATCGAAAACAGGTGTTGGATGTGCTTATTTCATGGCTGTGCTGTCAATGAAGCCGCTCTTAAATTTATCTGTGACAGTCTTCCACATATTACATTGGATAGTTGTTGTGAGCAGTTGGTCCCTGTTTTGAAAAAGCAAGCACCAGAATATGCAGATTGGTTCACAAAGCAAAAGCTCAAAGAACATATCGAAAGTCACATGGCCCATCCCAAAGCAAAACTCTGTCAGATGATCCATGGGCTTGATGATTTGCAGCGACAAATTCAGGGGGTCTGTATTGTAGAAGACCCCCAAACCAAACAAAAATCCATTAATATGGTCGCAATCAAGACGTATTTGGCGATTGTACGTGAAGTGCAAACTCTATATCGACAACGGGAAGATTTTTTATTATTTGGTAATCGAATCACAATGGAAAAGAATTGAAAAGAACAAGAGAAATATCCAACCGAGTATATATAACATGTGATGAAATTGACTTGAACACGATGACCCTCACAACGAACTCGGGATCAAATGAACCGGCACATTTTTGTATGTCAAATATTAGTTGTGCAACGCAATCTTCAGACGCTGAATCCCCACCCTCGTTCGCAGACATGGTTGTATGTTCTGTAGGTCCCGAGAATACAGCGATTTTCACTTCTCAACCCATAAAGGATGCCATGGATCGAGCAGCATATCCAATAGGAGTACCTGTTTACGAATGGAGTCAGCAATGCACATTCAATCTCCACAACACGAAAAATTCGCCAGCACTCACAATGTCCGCTTATAAAGCCCGACCAGGGATCAATACTGGGTTTGATGGGTTTGCCCATCAGGGATCGCATATTCTGAATGTTGCAGCATTGTTTTCAACGATATTCGAAAAGGGGGATGGCAGACCGTTTATTTCAAAAACTCACAATACCAGTGTACAGAAGTGTCCGGACACACTTAATCCTATAACTTTAGCTTATCAATTCATCCCAACAGTCAACTTCAGCAATGTAGTATTTGAGGGTCCGATGGAACTACAGAGTATGTTTACACGGACTTCATTTAAAACTCCCAGCGCCTCCAAAACCTCTACGTTGATACTGTCACAATCAAATATGCATGATGGTTTGCAAAAAGCACTTCATGTAGCCACTGACCCAGACAGTGCATTTAGAAAGGAGGTTGGAGAAAATACAAAAGCAATCTGCAAGCTCTTCAGCGCTGACCAAGCTCTCTGGAAAGACAAAAAAGTTAACGAACTTACGTCGGACGAAATGAACAAATTTATGAGTGCCCAGTTCTGCACCGAAGAATGCAGCGTGCACATGCCCGAGGCGAGGGGATTCGCTCATGGACCACTGAAGTACCCGATTTTTTGTTACAATATGGCAATTAACGCACATGTGGGAACAGAAAACTCGCCAACAAATGGTGCTCAACAGTTGGCTTTTGGATTGAGTCATTGTGGAAACTTACCCGAGATCAATATGGCTCTGCGTATTTTGAACGCCGACTCAAAGTACGCGATAGGTTCCGAAGGCGGCCGGGGTTATGATTATGTTCCAGGTCGTCGTTGTCTGTGTAGATATAACGAAGGCTGCAATTTACCAAAAATCAAATCTCTCATCGATGTAGGCACTGGTGTACCATGTGTGGGTGCTATGACCTGTCTACGGGACATTCATAGACATGCGATTGGCACAGCACCCATGCTGCAAGCAATGGGTAAGTACAGCTCAGATATGTTTTGTCTGGGAAATAGGATAAACCAAGACGGAAAATATAATGAGGTATGGACCATGAGTGAAGATATGGCTGCCGCGGGACATCTGGTACAAGGTTTTGCCTTCAAATTCAATCAAGAAGGGACCAAGGAAAACAGTGTAGAATTCCACAGTGCATACGGAAATGATGACTGTGAGTCCGCAACTTCAATTGCGTGCGTACTGTCACAAAATATCTTTTCCTTCGGTAATGACTTGATAAATGGAGAAACGTCGAATTATTCGACGGTTTTGGGAAACCTGGATCCCCTAATTCAAAGTAACATCAAATGGGTGGCAGAAACCTTGGCACAGTTCCAGAGCAGTATACATGTGAATAACTGTTTTGGCTTGACATTATCGCCCAGTGTTGGAAAGGCAGCCTCCTTCGAAAATGTGGATATGAACTGTGAGATTTCGACTAGTAAATTCTTTAAGGATATGAAACAAAGAGGAAAGAATGCAGCTAAAGTATTTTCGGGAGTTGGTAATGATCAATGCAATTTTGCTGGTACGGCTCAGCTTGGAGGACATAGCTTTTCATTGATGGGTCTCAAAATTGACGGCAACGAAGACGCCAGAAAGTACGCACGTTTCTTATTCACATTCGGCGAACATACAGGAGGCGTGACACCAGTACACTGTTGTGAATCCGTCAACGTAGAAACTGTTTTGGGTTTTGGAAAAACTAATACCATACCTGGCCTCACAACTAGTAAACTCATGGACACAAACCTTGCCAAAATCAACTTTAAGGGCCTTCCACAAACGTTTTGTCAGCTCTTCAAGAATCAATTGGCTATATTGGAATCAGATAAACCCTACACCATTCAAAACATGATGATTATGAATATCGGCAAAGATGTCAATGGGGGCAGTGATTGTTTTTACAGCACAGTTGTTTCATGGGCTGGAGACGATCGTGGATATGTTTTTGTATCAAAATGCAATGACAGTAAAAACTATAGACCGGGTATAACGCTAGGTAACATTCTCAATCAACAAGAAGGTATCCCGGTCATTCCACCCGGTCATCTGGAGAAATCTGCAGAGTTACCCGACTGCTTCATGGTACCCATGTTTGGTGATTCCCCAAACGTTGAAGCTTACAAACAGGCGTGGCACACAATTCAAAGTTTAGCAGGACAAGCAAGAATGTCTGAAGGCTTTAGAGAGACAATTTTCAAACACCATTATCCTCAGATGAAACCGGAGAATTTTACAACAGCAGGTGGTTATCGAGGAATGCTTACTTTCATGGAAAAGGGTCCAAACGGTGCTGTCAATATAGAAGAGGATATAGCACATTTGCAGAAAAATTGGAAAGGAATGGATTTAAAACAAAATGTAATTCGCTACAAAGTTCCATCAAGCGACCACCCTGTGAATTCAACAATCGTTTACACCGAACTTGCACCACAAGGGAACGATAAGTACAATCTTCGAAATTATTAACGAGAAGATGTTTTTAAAACTATATAAAACTAGCATAATCACTAGACTGAACTATGCACCAAAGCACCGTTTCCAAAATCAGAAAGTTGCAGGACAATATAAAGAACTCGTTTGTGTTTGCAGCATTCTGGAGTTCTATCCTCACAATATTATTTGTAGTTCTCATCTACACAGCAGACTACCCTGGTATATATCATTCACATCGGATCAGTTATATCTCCGATAACCTCGCATACAAACCAGCGCAGTCTATTCTGCTTTTATGTACAACATTACCAATATGGTTTCTATTGTCTGTGTGTATCATTGATCAATCAGCATATAGATGGATACAGTTTAACTTGTTTGCATTACCCATATCTTCGGGGGTTGGGCTTGTTATGTTTGACCTCGTAAGGACCAAACCAATGCATTATGTTTTCACTGCGATATTCTTGATCTCAATTTTGCTATCGCATCCAGTTGTTGTTCTAACGGGTACCAAGCACCATATACCACCCTTACATTCATGGTATTGGTCTGTTTCTTTGGTCACTTTAATTTCAGGAATGGTCTTTGGGGTTCTTGCATTGATAGGAACAACGGTGCAAAACAACAACGTGCAAAGTATCGCGGCTTTATTAGAATGGGTTGCATTCATTGGCGTTATTACACTCAATATGAGTGTCGGTACAAGAGCAACGGAACACCTAGAACATAAAACATCGTCATCGATCAATATATAACTCATAAATTATCGTCAAAAATCTCAGACTTCTCTCTAACATAAGGAGACTCATCGTCGCTTACTAAGTCGTCCGTATCAAGCTCTTCATCCGTAGTCGATCTAGAAGATTCATCAATGGACTCTTCTTCATCGCTTTTTTCCTCTTCGGACTGCTCTTCAGACTGCTCCTGTGAAGAATCCACGATAAATTCATTCAAAGAATCATCAGACGCGATGGACTGATCGTCATCCGCGCTATCAATTTCACAGTCAAAGTCACAATTCTCTTCAAGATCGTCGTCTGATGCTACACGACCCTCATACTCCTCGTTAAATCTAGTTTCCACTTCTCTCCACATTTCGCTTTTTTCCGAACACTGCTCCCACTTCAATAAACATTTGATTTTTGTATCAGCCATTTCGGCGGATTTACGTTTTGGTCGTAGCATTTAAAATATGTCCCTAACGCCTCGCTTCATGTGCATAACAAAAGAATTTTTTTTTAGTCAAACATTTTCTGCCATTTTGGTCGCAATTTTGGCGTTGTGTCTTTCTCAAGTGACTCAAAAACGAAATCGCCATGCTTATCGGTCCGTCTAAGCTCACATTCATGAAATGATGATGTCGATAGATTAAAATGCGTCAAGTTACCTACCTCAAACGTATTCCCTATCAAGACATCGACCCAATCTGTATCCAACAAAACGACGTCTTTAAGTGTAATGAAGCATGGACGACCAAACACTTTCACAACAAGTTCTTTCTTATCACGTTTCGGGCACTTTGCCACAGTACACAACATGTTGAAAAGTACAAAGTCTTGTACATTGCTCATTACAAAAAATTTTCTTTTTGCCTCGAACAGTGTCAAAAGTAAAAGATAATTCATAGACTAAACGATGAAACTAACATATGGCACACAGCGTATTGCAGTACCATTCCCATTGTCCGACATGACCAATAATCATATTTTGTTTGACTTTGCACAACGATACCTAAAGAGACAGCTCTGGTTCGATCCTGGAAATGGAATTGATTCAATAGTGGAGGACATAAGTGAATTGTGGTTTTGTTGTAAGCTGTTAGAAATGCACTTTAATGCAAACATGGAATCGGATGAGTGGAATAGTATTCAGGAGACTCACGAAGATGCAGAACACACAGAAGCCTGTGAACGTCATTTCGAAACAATTGAGAGTTCAGAAGAAGAATATTGTGTCGATACGGACGAAGATGCAGACTAGCATAAGCCTTCCCATACTGTAGCCTCCGTGAGTAATCCAGACTGGCGCCATTCTGCGAAGTTTGTGACCAAATTCTCGATGTCGTAAGTTTGTTTGAACCGCTCCAAACATGCCTTGGAATTGTTTTTCCATGGCCATGGGGCATAGAACGGAATACTACTTCGGATTGCTTCTTGTTGTGATCTCAAGGGAAAGGATATTTGTAATTTTTCATAATTTGTATAAAGACCAAGATAGCTTTCCCAGAGAATATTATGCCGTAAAAGACTGTATCGGTCCTTTTCGTCGAGTATTGAAATATCTGGAATTTGTCTCATCTGCTGTCCATCGTACAACAATTTACAAATACGTACAAAGTCTCGAAAGTCTTCCTCACAGTCAGGGTTCTCAGAAATATGTTTACAAACCTTGATGCGGTACACAATATCCGGTGGTAAAATAAGCCCCCTCTGAGTAAATATCAACTCGTGTATACCTTGCCAAAGTCCTATATGCAATGTCTCCTGTCTCTTGAGATCATAGATCATTTGACGGCGGCTTAAAAATTTCCTCCTCTCAAGAGTCTTTTTGCGTAACCAAAATTCTTTCATTGCACGGATCCTATTTTGTCTACTTTGATGAGCTCGTTGGATCCCAGCAATACCACCATGACGTACTAGTGCCAGACGAAAAAGTCGTCCCAAATGAATCCACTGGAGTTTTTTCCGGTGATACAGACTGTTGTACTCGATGTCTGCTTCAATAGGAATTGAGTTGTATAGTATGAATAGAGAACGTGCTTGCTTTAATAGACACATGGTGGAGTTGTCAAAAACAATTTGTAATAGATCTTCTCTTTTTGTGATTTCGGAAAAGGTACGATTTACGGCCGAAAGGTTTTTTAGATCACGTAAATCCAAAAACTTTGCCATTACGGGTAAAACATTATACACTGAAAACACAAACATTTTTTTTAAACCAGTCCTCAAAGGTATCAACCTAGATTTGAGACATCGTATATGATACAGACAACTCTCTTTGGCACAAAAGCTAAAAAGAACTCAGTCACACGAGATGACTTTTTCGATGATCCTGAAGAAACGGCGGAAAAAAAAGCAAAGCGGTTTGCATACGCGCGAAGCACAATTTATTTCGAACCAGGCTCGAAACAATTTGTATTCAAAAATTATCAAGCGACACAAATTGCTACCGGGCACTGGAAAGTGGTACTTAGCACGGGATCAAACGCAGTTCATGTTGTCACAAACTAGGTAATAGTCTGTCGTCTTCTTCATATAGATCAGTAAAAACTCCTTTGAACGTTCCATAAAGAGACTCGTAGGAAGCAATGCAAGACTCAATAGATTCGCCATGTAAAAATTCAAAAGCACGATTATTCGCATACTCAAGACCTCTGGAAATTTTTATTCCAGCTATGTACTTTTCATGATCACCAAAATTAAAAAAAAAACGTTCAACGTACTTCATTTTTTCCGCCTCCGTCACGGAAGTTCGAATCTTTTGGCTAAGCCGGTCGACAATGTTTTCTTCCCATTCATGCCTTAATGCAGTCTCCAGATCCTCTCCACCCTTATCTCTCAACACTATGAGCAAACAAAATAACGTTTTCTCAGCCTCCGCAAAACTCAAGGTCAGCCATCTTCCAGCGGTACGTCGCATCGTAAAATGTTCCATAAATTTTATAAATTGAAAATACAAAAAGTGCATTCCTCTACGCTTCATTCCCCTCATCAGCGTGAGCCAAAGATTTCGAACTTCAGCAGTATAACCCCAGCATGAAAAGATGCAGAAATCTCTCTCGACCCCAACTCGGGATACGGGAATACTATTGAAAACTGCATCCTCGCTCAACTCTACCACATCAAGAAACATACTACAATCAAACTGATGATCGTTGTCTGTATACTTCAAAAGTTGTAAGTATGCCTCCTTGTAGTCGTATGGGTTTGTAGGCGGTCTGTACAGAATCATCTTGTATCGTCATTCGACCTTACTCGCTTCTATAAGATAATAGAAGCGTTTTGTATAAACTACGACACGGTGTTCGTCAAAAACTTATCCATCTTGAAGAAGTCTCATCATGGTAAGGCACGGTTTGGTGCCAACCATATCGTGTTGGCACCATATCGCCCACCATGAACCGGCTTGAAGTACGGCTTCTTTTTTTTCGGCTACTTTTCGTATATATTTTTTCGTATATATTTTTTGACTCATCAGGCAGGTTCTCTGCCGGCTCCCAAGTATTAGAACTGTCACCGTAATCTTTCCACTTCACCAAGTAAGACACATTACCTGTTTTGCGTTCAATGCGTTTATCTTTTAAATAATCGACCGTAAACTGCTTGATGTAAAAACTCGTATCGTATTTGGCCTCATATAAATTCTGCGACTCTGTTAAACTTTTGTTGTATAATCTATTAGTCATAGTATTTATTTGTTGAAAGTTGATCTTATTACCGAAGTGACGATCAAACTCGTCAATCATTGTCTCTGTCTCCGGTCTTGCTCCATCTTTATTACGATTCCATAAAACATAGGGAACGGGGCAAAAAATCTCATACGAACCTCCTTGGGTCTTCATATTGATGGATTCGTTAATCATGATCAAACCAATAGGTTCTTTCTCGTGAAGAATTTCTGTATTTCTTGTTTGAACTATCGGTGGTAAATATTTCCATCTTTGTTGGAGATAACCATGCAGGTTTTTGAAGACCTTAAAGGGTGGGCTATAGGTGTTTTTCAGTTCACCAACAACCTCATAAAATTCAAAGTCTAGACCTCGGTTTGTCAGAAAAAAGTCAGTTTTTCGACTGTCAATGCCAATCGAAGTCTGATTTTCATACACGTTTTTAGTAGGAGTTCCATCTTTAAGTGTTGTACCTTGATCCCCAATGAATTTTAAGACCTCGTAAAATCGAGTTTGCCAAGATAATTCATTGACCCGTCCCTTGAAAGACGTTCCCACCTCAACCTCCCCAGACAAAATCAAGGCCTCTACGCAAGTTAATAAATGTGTAAACGTATTACGAAATCGTTTCGAGTCCATCTTTGTGTAGGGTTCCGTTATTGGGTCCTGTGTCGGGGGGCAAAATGGAGCAATTTCCCATTTTGCTTTCAACATTCTTTCATGTTTAAGTCGTTTCAGTTTTTGTTGCCATTCATCCAAAACATCTAACGAATCTTGTTTTTTGTTTTCTTCGTTCCATGTTTGTTGGCACCAAGGCAATACCTTCGTATTTGCGTCCTTACATCTTACCAAAATTTTCTTCTTTAAAGTATCCAACCATTTCTGTTTAGACGCCGATTCTTTTTGTATAAATTCCACAAAGCCCAATTTCTTGTATCGACTTTGTGTGAACTTTTTCAATTCTCCGTCATCAACCTCATGTTTGGGAATCCAAGTTGCCTTATCGTAACCTGTCCATTTAATCTTCACCATCATCTGCGGATTCCCCTTTTCGGGTTTTGGACAATCCACCAAACCATTTGTTTTCGTATCCCAGCATTTCATGCTCTTATTCCATGTTTTGTAGTCCTGAATTTCGTCAAACCAATCTGTACTGTCGTTGCATGGCTTTACTTTACCCCGTTTTGCAGATTTTTTGGGTTTGGGCAATGTTTTCCGCTTCTTCGTCCTCCTCTTCGCCTTCTTTTTAATAATCGTCATCGGTGCAACCGCTGGCGGATTCTTCACCGTATTTGGACCTGAGACGCCAATGCTTATCCGAGACAATCTCGTTAAATTCTCATTCAACTCCTTCTCAAAATCAACATGAGTTTCTGACATGAGCCACGATGACATGTTTCATCTTACTTTTATTACTAATTAAGTTCAAAAAGTTGAATTTTGATGCCAGTCAACTCATTGCCATCATATTTCCATGGCAAGTGCTTCTTTGGAGTCGGTGGTGGCTTATCAAGATCCATCGATTCGGGCGGTGGTGTCTTATAGTCGTCCGACTCCCAAAATACTTTCTGTTCGGATGTGTCGTCCCACATTCTCTTTGTAAAAGTTACTGTGGGTTTGCCCAAGATCTCTTCTTATCTCCTCTAAAAACGAGTCAGTTTCTGAAAAACGAGTCAGTTTTTTCCACAGAGAAAAAAACAGTATGATATAACTACAAGAAAGCATGTTCACCTGGCGCAAGTTTACCATGCAATGTTTGCACGTTCTCGGTGTATATATTTTGCTTTGTTTGATCAAACCAGTGAAGGCCATCAAAAATCCGCTACAAATAAAAATCCCGGTAGCAAATTCACTGCATGTGAAAAATCTCTCACATCATGCGGTTAGCCAAAGACCTACAACCCTCGACCAAGAACGACTTGCAAAATTATACATTGTGATCTCGGGTGCAATGATACTCCAAGATATGGATCCTTTGCAAGTGGTGTTATTTTTGCGTCAACAGCCGATTCCATGACTATATAAGATTGATAAAAACAATAACATATTTGAGTATGTCTGAGCAACTGAGCTTTCGTGAAAAATTTGCGCAAAAAGGGCAGATGACTAGGGAAAATGTAGCCAGTGCATTGGGTGAAATTGTGAGGAAAATAGAGTTGATTTTACGTTTGGCATCGACCAGAAAAGAAGTATGCTTAGGACGTAATTGGGGAGAACGAGGAAAAAGGGGTTCAAAACAATATCAAGGGCTGGAAACAATCATAGAAGAAGTTGAAACGTTGTGGCAAAAACTTAAAAAGTTGCAATACCGGATGCAAAAAATAGAGGGAGACATAGCAGAAATGCATAACTCATTAGTCTTTATGTCGACCATAGCAATGGGTGATCCAAAGCCAAATCCATACAACGCTTCTCCGGAAAAGATAACTAACTTCATCTTTGGTGAAATCGACAGAATCACGGGAAAGCGATTTGATGGTTTACTTGGACATGCTACCATTAAACTACTTCAGAGAAATCGTAGTTCCCGCGAAAATCGCACACATTCCACCAAAGATAATCAAGGGCTTGCAGAAATGTTCGCCGAATTAGAGGAGGCATATTTCCGAGATTATATAAAGGAAGAATATGGATTTCAGGGCTCCGATGTGCAAGGAAGAAATTCACCACCCCCTAGTGAATTTTCGCAAGGCGGCTCGTATGAAGTACGAGATGATAGAGAAGAAATGATCGAGAGTGCAAATCAACCTGAAGAACCTTTCGAGGATTATGTATCAGATGACGGCTGGGAATAGATAGCAACTGTTAATCTCGGGGTGCTCCCGGGTTGCTCTAAGGGATAAGCATTTATGAAAATTTTCTTTGCTCCCTGTATCGGGAAATGAAATCAGAGATATAATCCCGTTTTCTTGAAGTCAAACCTTTTAAAAGATGCAGATTTTGTCTGTACCCAATCCTGACGTATGGAATTCCTTGGTCAATACTCGTCCTTTTTCGAATACCCCTTGACAGAATCCGTGCAAGAAGCAACCATGGCCAAGCTATATCCAACGCTCATGCAGACGGTACTCAAGTGGCAGTCGATTATCTTTCCACCAATGCACCCTTCCGAACTGTTCCGGTATGAAAACCAGTACGAACTTCTTAGCCTGGTCGTCCTTCCAATCCTTTGTGGGTATATGGGAACCCATTTGCTCTTCAAAAACCTTTTCCCGCTTACATTGCTATGTTTAAAAAGTACCATTGCCCTTTTTTGTGCTATATGGATTCGACATTTTTTTGTGGACAAACAAAACTTATTTATAAACTGGTTTTTGTGACATAAAACTTTATAGATAGATTGTCACAAAAAGACTCGACTGTCACAAAAAACGCCAAAGGGGCAGATAAGAATTGCAGAGGCACCATCCACCGACTCACTCACACACCATGAATCCTTCCACGAACCATGATGCCTCGATGAATCAAAAATCCGCGCAATTCCTAAGTACCCAGGCCCTGTCAAATCACCGAGTCTTTCCGCCGCTGGCACATTTGATAGCGGTGGCAGCTCGCCAGACAAATCATGTGCCTTTGATCAATTCTCTGGAAAATTTATCGAGAGGTGTCGTTCCGACAGGCGCATTGACAGCTCAACCATCTATACGCTCAGTGTCGGACGTTCAGGCATCGCAAAGTATGGGCCTCTTTCACAATGGGAATCAAGAATCTTCGTATGAAGACATCAAACAAAAATATTTCGCTACGAAGAAGGTTCTAGACAAGGAAGTGCATTCGACGAAGAGGCTTTTGCAAGAAAATGATCAGCTTCGTGATCAGATCAACAACATGCACAACACATGCCGCAACTATGAAGCACTGCGAGCTGAAGTGGATAAAATGAAATCACAGGGTATCTTCATCAATTCTTTGATTCAGGATACAACCGAGAAAAAACAGTTGGAGGTACAAAATGATCAGCTCCGCAAAGAACTGCATACAATTGCGGCAGAGAATCAAAAATTACTGGAACAGGTTGCCTCGATGAATTTACTTGCTCTACAAAAACAAAGTTCAAATCACAATGAGATCCTCAAAGATCTCAATACCTTGACCGAATGGAAAACACAAGTCCTTGACACATTAGAGGCTTTGATTGTCGATGCGGGTAAAAAGAGGCCACGCGACGAGGACAATGAGTATGTCCACCCGGAAGCTTCGACCTCGAAGCGTATATGCATCAGTCCTGAAGAGATGAGTGAGGTGCCAACAACCGCAGATATTCCGTGCATCAAGCAACACTTTATTTCACGTGTTTTCACTTTCTCGGGATTCAAAAAGCACATCCAAGGCAAACCAGCAGATACGCGAGTCGATGTCGTAATTGATGTTGCACCGCGTGGTGAATCGAAGAACTACCGAAAGGGTATTCTAACATCCGTTTGGAAGGAAGGGGGGACACAATATGTGAAGTGTAATGTCAGGTCATGTGGCCAGACATATCGTTTGTCTGTGGCATCTTTAGAAAAAATGATGAAGGAATGGGTCATTTTCGTGCAATAAGACTATCATGCAAACAATTGCAGACATGATAATAATGAGTCCGTTTTCATTTAATAAAAACACCACTCAATCATCATCGCTGATATAAATCACTCCATCACGATCCACCATGTTACCATGCTCATCTCTGCGCAAAAATGAATTGTTGAATGTATCATTGTCATCGCTACAACTACTCGGTAAACGCTCAGCAAGTGGTGACCACTGCCGAAGTGTCTCACATTTGGATTTGCTTGTAGCCCCTGTTTCATCACATCTTTTGATGCAGGCATCAACAGTATCTGATGTTTCTGAAACCAGTTCAGGCAGATTCGGAAATATAGCACCTTTGTCAGTCTTTTCTCCGGTCTGTGATACCTCCTCGTTTACCAAACCTTCATTGCATTGAAGACCATTAACTGATTCCTTTTCATCGTCTGTAAGGTATTCTTCTTGTAAAATTCCATCTCGAACTGTAATGTTACTATGTTTTAGTTTTCGTCTGAGTGTTCGTTTGTCATAGTTGTCGAGAAGCTCAGGGTTGGATTCGATAATTCTCTCAATCTGTTTCCTGTTCCTTTTTTCATTCGTAGTGTACGAAAACTTGCTTTTTGCGATTTTGACCTTTGTAGGCATTTGGGAGTTCTTGCTACTTGATAGGATCTCTGAGCCACGTCGATGAAAAAAAGAAAACAATCCCATATTACCTAATTTTAAAGTCACAAAGGGTTCTATCAAAATGATGGGGCCCTCTGAGACAAAAAAAATAAAAATAACTGACGGGTTTTGGCGCTTGAAAGACTCGTTGTAGCATTGCCAGACTTTTCGTAAAAGCAACGCCAAACACTGACATGAAGGTAGTTCACGCCGATGAAGAGAACGTTTCTCGAATCCAACGATTTCTACGAGCTAAAATCACAAATCGCAAGCAAACGGCTTTGAAATACCTTCACCTAAGGAAGCAAATAAAAACAATTCGGAACTATTGTCCGCGGGCTTTGTACGATACATGTGAATTCCAGCAGCAAAACAAGGAAATATATGACAAATACCAAAGCGTGCAACAGCAGATAGCCCCACTTTGCAGAGGAATTATTCGAATGCTTACACGAAAACTCTTTCCCTCGATAAGGAGGGAGAAAATGGATCTTTCTATATATGAGGCACTACGTCATGAGGAATGTACCAATGGAAACATAAACATATGCATCCGTCAGACATATTCCGAATGGGGAACGACAAGAAAAACCCGATCCGAGACTTATCGAACAGGGTGTGAAAAGGAAAGGCAATTGACGCTTATAGGAGATGAAGTGAACCATTTGCTTGATACGTTTTCTACTGCAATTGTGGGTGGACCGAAGGAAATGATTCAATGGCAAGACAGATACACACATGTTGATTTCGTATTGGAAAAGTACATCTTTGAAGTTTCAATGTATATGAAATGCGTGAGCGACAACGAGACGCTCGTCAATCTCGAGAACATAAAACAGATTCACGAGTACGAAATACTGTACTCAAAACTACTCGAGAATGAGGCAATAGCGATTGAATTGCAACATTCTTATCGTTCCTTTCACAAAATGATGCAGAAGTGTCAATGGAGACGATGGTATATTCATCGCAGAATATGCAAGATGCACCCATATCTCTTAAATAGCAATTCCCCCAACGAAGAGCGCCTGATCACGGTTTACCTGGGAAAATACTCGGCCTACCACGATTATTATCAGCCTTACTTGACATCGGGTTGTTTGAAACGGCCAGAAGGTCAAGAACCTGCTGTTAATCCGGTATTGCAACATCTTATGTACCATTCAATTAATGTACACCCACCGACCGATACGGTCATGCAAAGTCTTCTAAATGCACAACAAAAGAAACAAAACATGATACTGGCAAGCCATCAACAATCATCGCGGATAATCTACGATGATGAATGGTACGAAAGGAGGCTCGATAAATTGTGGACCCATGTCACACCCAACCGATTTTATTTCATTTCTTTCTGTGCTGATCTGAACAAAGTATATGTGCAAATGGCCCTTTCGTATCCATCGAGTACCATGTTGATGTACGTTTTTGATGCTTTGCGAATGGAATGCCTGTTTATTCAGAGAACTATAAGGAAATTTGCGGGGTGTGAGGATGTTGATTTTGAGATACCGGAATTTCAAAACATTCAATCTTTCGTGCTGTGCCGAGGCACCTGGAATGGTACCATAGAAGAGAATGAAAAGAATTGTTCCAACTACAAGAGGCTGATTACGTATCTGAGAAGTCTCGACGATTGCTTGAAAAATATGACGGACTATGTTGTCGCAAAAGGTGATATGAAAAAGGTACGAGAAATGAAGAATGCCGCGGAAATATTGCCCGAGGACTGTGCGGCACTTCTCGAAAAATTCCTTCCCACCTTTGTGGAAATGGAAGAACGGTTCGAGGATTCTTCTTACTGTCACAAAAGATGGGCTAAGGAGATGAAGGTCTTACTATTATATATTTTTATGAAAAAAGAATTAGCAAAGCAAAATATTGTAGTAGTTTGGTTCCGAAAAGAGCTTCAAAAAAGTGAAGAGCTCTTTTATTCTTTTAAAGTTAAGTAAACTCAAAGTAATTTTGTGACATGTTCAGTGACGCGTTTTACAAACCCATAAAACCCCCTCTAGACACAAGTGAGTATCACCGTCCACTATCGCAGTTCACTGCCATGGAGGAATCAGCTGCCGGTGTCATTCAGCGTGCACTGAAAGTGAGAGATAGCATCCGGAAAAAGAAAGCCTTACAATATATCCATTCTTCCAAGCAATTGGACACATTAGTGCAGTGTCAGAAAGGAAAGAAAAGGATGGAAAGGCATGAGGCAAAGAACATGTTCGATCATTTTGTGAAAATGTGCAAGTGTAGGCACCCACTTCTTCTTACGCTGTGGCAGAATGCCTTTCCAAAACAATTTTGCAATGGGTCGCGGTTTGGTAGAATCGGTCGCATTCTAACAATCGTAAACACTCATACATATCGATGTTTTCTGCGGGACACAATTCACAACGGCAACCTTTTCAATGAGTATTACTCAGGAAACTCATTGGACGTTGTGTTGAGTGAGAACATTACGCAGATGGATGACTTGCTGACAAATTACGCTTTGGCAATCAGCACAGACTCAACACAGACAAGAAGATGGATCATGAACTCTGAAAACGGGGTTGCACTCAAACTGGAAAACGTTTTCCATGTTGTCAACCAGTGGGATATTTACGATGTCAATAACCTGTTTATGATGGAATTACAGACCATCAAAGGCATCAGTGAACTCATCAGTGTAATCAACCTGTGTATGAGATCTTCTAATTACTTCACGATGCATAATCCTGAGAGGTCTACGCACAGGATGGGCAGAATCGTGAATCAAATGGAATGGATAAGATGGGAGCTGCAAGAGTGCATCTACACCACGCAACCAGCCTGGAAACCGGTAAACGGAGAGCACTCGGATCATTTCAAAAGATTTTGTACTACACACTCCCCGCTGAACGAGAAATATTTCGTACTACACGCTCCCACCTCTCCTCGGCCTGAATTACCCAAAACCCAGACTTCGGTTCCATTCGTACTCATGATAGAGCCTCACTTACCCACTTTCAGAATCGAAAAACTCATCGAAAAACTTAAACAACTCATGAAGCAACATTTCAAAGAGAAGGGTTATGATTCGGTCAAAGAGATGTATTCACAGGAGAAGGATCCACGTATATTGTGCGACATGATGGAGAGTTGGAATCGAATAAATATTATCAGCTTTTGCGTGGATTTGGACAAAGCATACTGTCAGTTGGTCACAACAACACTTCCAGGCTCTACGATGCTGCAAAAGATCCTATGTCATTTCCAGCAGGAATGTTGTTATATGGTTGATATCATGCGGCGCATCGACGGGAGAACAAAGTATCGGTATTGCATGCCGTCGACGTCGGAATGCAAGTCCATATGCATTGAACGGGGTTTCATGATACAAGAAGGGAACCAGCAGAAATTTCACAACAGCCACACGCACTGCAAAAGCTATGATAATGTACTTGAATGTATCAACAAAATCCGGAAGTGTATGCAACAATTGCGCTTTCGACTTCAAACTGTCGGTATTCTGCGGACTTACTTACAGTATCCAGATTTTGAACAATTTCTCACGGAAAACTGTCGTTCCGACCTTTTGTCCTACAGGGAAAAGGGAAGATGCTGCAAATTGGACGATTATACGAAAGCAATGGAAGAATTCAAAAACGCCAGTGGCCACGATAAATCCCTGGCTTACATCATCAAAAAGATCATGTTAAGCCTACTCGAGCAAAGCCAGCATTTGAAGCATAACTTGCAAGTATGCTTACTAAGAAAGGAAATAGACGCAGAACTAGTGCGGCTACAATAATTGTGAAAAATTTGTGCTCTACTGCTTGAAGCGAGCGGAAAACCCGCCTAGCCTTTCGTAGGCCCGTCCACGTGTTCGCAAGACAGCGTTGAATGCAATGTTGACAGCAAGATGAATTAGCGTCGATCGATGAATGAAGTGAGTGTGAAAAAACCTGCTTTCCTGTGTCAGAGCATTCCCGGAAACGTAGCATTTGTGGGCGATGCAGACACGTAGCATTAGTCGACGATTTCGTGTGATATGGGGCATTCTGGGACTGTTGGCGACCCTTTGTGCCTTTTCTCCGTGTTTTTGGTACCCGACGAGTCTTTTGCGGAGGGGTGTACTGCGAAAGACGCCGGTTGCGGAGCGTACGCCGCAAAATGTCGTAAATCAATCATTCTATAAACACCACTTACTACATCAGGAACAGCAGATCGTGGTGCGAAACTCCACGCAAGCGGATAGGTTATCTTTGCAAGAGAGTTTCGGATTCTTGCAGTACTCCGACGAGCAGTGGCGGCGCCTGCGGGTGATTCATGCTGCACAAAGCACGCGACAGCGCGGCGATAAATCCCGAGCCTGCAACGGGTACTACCAGAATAACTGGGAGCCGACGTTTTCGTGTGCGTTTGAGCAGAGGGCGGGGAGCGTGGGCGATGGGGGGAAATGGGTGTGTGACGCATACAGGATTGCGGAGATGCAGCACTGCAACATTGTGAGTGTTGGGAGTAGAGATGATTGGTCCTTTGAGGAGGCGATGCACAAGCTCAATCCCCGCTGCAAAATTTTTACATTCGACCCCACAACGAATGCACACGGCAAGCCCGACTTTGTCTCGTTCTACAAAATCGGACTTGGCGTCGGGGGTGGCTCACTCGTGTCGTTAAGCAACATGCTGAACGTGGCAGGGCTGCAAAACTCGACGGTAGATGTCTTCAAGATAGATTGTGAGGGCTGCGAATGGTCGATCTGGCCCTCATTTTCGCAGGTGTTTTTCCGGCAGGTTCTCATTGAGCTGCACGGTTGTGCAAACGCGGATGCGTTTTTTGAGGGCATGGCTGCAAATGGCTATGTTATTTTCCACAAGGAGCCGAACATTGCGTGGAGTAACGGGGACTGTATTGAGTACGGTTTTTTGAAATTAGCGCCCACTTTTCATGCTGCGAGCGTGGGTGGAGGAATAGGAATGAAGATATTTGATGGAAAAGTGTAATAAACTAGGTTTATTGCCTCCAAACATTCCAACTCCCCATCAAGAATCACAAATCATCCACGTGTGCCCGGAAAATTCTTTCGCAGAAAAGGGCAGTCCCCTTTTCACCGAGTCACGTTCAAAATAGTGCATTTGTACATCGTAGTCAATCTTATCCATAAACCTCCTGTTGAAAATGTCCACAGGCACTATCTTTGCGAGCCTCAGAAGAACTTCATCCACCGACATCAAAGGCCCTCCTCTCGCCCAATAAGTCCTTGTTTTCTCGAAGTCCAGATAATACTGGCCCTTTGTATGCAGCATTGTTAAAATTGGGCCTAACGCTGCAAACCTCTTCCGAAAAATTAGCTGGTACCAGATCATCATATCCACTTGTTTCAGTGCTTCCGTCTCGATGTCACCGGCTAGCATCCTTTCCATTTCACCCTCTTCAAAAAACTTGACCAACGGCAACTTCTCATCCACAGTCACCGAAAACTTCCCACCCTTATTCATGTGCAACTGGATCTGCAAAATCTGAAATGAGCCTCCAACTACTGTCCGCCCGACAGCTTCAATGCCTTCAAAGAAGGTCATGTTCATATCGTAACTCCTTTTCTTGAAACGCGAGGTGCATCCCCTCTCCGTTGCAGCCGCAGCCATGTTCTTGGCCCAAAGATCAAAATCAATGAGTTTTGGGGGTTCGTTTGATACTTCCAAAGGCATGTTGCGTGGCAGCAAACTTCTTACGTAAGGCCTTTGCTCGGATGGATTCGCCTTTTATTGCGACAAGGCAACCTTAACGAATGTATGACTGGTTTTTTGTTTTATTAAAAAAACATATCATAAAACACTTAGCCTTTTTCACAAGGAGACTGTATTTTCAGTCACATATCGCAACAAGTCATTTAAACACTTGTCACAGAATTTTGTGTGCTCTGAAAAAACCCACATCAGATCAAAGCCACAAACTTCACAAGTTTCCCACCACCCCCATTTATAAGTCATCGGAAACGTTTCTGTGTCAAACGGATCCAAAGCAATTCCAAGCTCACATTGTATGCATTGCAACAGTTCAGCCTTTTCATGCAAGATGCGTTCCATGCTCTCGCCGCATGTGTTGCATACTAGGCGTTCCGAAACTTCATGTTTGGGCATGCTGTCGTGTTGACGTCGTGAGATCTCTGGAGTAACTACAAATATCGTGCTACAATAAGATCCCGTTTTAGGCCATCATTGTCGGACAACATTTTATGACGTCACAAAAAGAACTGGAGGAATCTTTTTGAAACACTACAGTAGCGGATTCTGGGTTGATCTCGTGGCGGGTCGGAAGGCCCGTAAAAAGGCACGTGGAAGTCGCAAAAGAAGTTGGGCTGCGCGGCTGTGGTGGGGGAGTCTGCTGCAGAAGGTCCCTGTGGCCGAAACGACGGCTGCGGGGAGGTAGCCGCGAGCTCCTCGAGGTAGAACGGGGCGGCGTCAATTTCTTGCATGTGCGGTGTGCGGTGTGCTCTGTTTTTATATGGGGTGACTGGAGTGTTGAAGAAGTAAACAACGAAATGCACAAATCATTCGGTGCCACGTCATGTTTTTTTAAAGTATTTTATGAAAACAAAGTAAATCACGACTTCGGATATTTTCCTAGAAAATCGTTTCTGATAGACACATACCAAGCTTCCCGATCCCTGGTAGAAATATCATCGCCTTCAGCCATCTTCAGTTCGAACCAAATGAAGTCTCTTTTAAGATTCTCACGCGCAATCTTGTTTTTCTTTGGGCCATTGCGGCCTCTCCATTCCACAGTGCTGTCCACATATGCAAGAAGATCAAGATAATGAAAACCTCTTTCCCTAACTTCTTTGTAGACCTCCCGTCGCATTGCACGGAGAAAACGTCCTGTTGTAGGCGCGTTCTCCATTTTGTCCTCATCTCCCATCCTTTTCCCACGCGACCTCTCCCTAGTCGTGTGCAGAGGCCGCTGGACCGCTGTACTTGCAACGTCCATCGGAATCGGCGAGGACGAGCGTGTCGACATTTGTTGTCAGTCTTTGATGAGATCGAAATCATAATGAAGTTGGAGAAATGGGATAGAGGAAAAGAAACAGGTTTTATGACGCCTTTTTCGGTTCTTTTGTGAACCTTGGATAGTGACATCTAAAGAAAAAAAAAATAGTATGTTTGCCGAACGATGTGGAACAAGCATAATGTACATACAGAATGAAGTCGCTGCATACAAAGGACATCGGAAGTGTGCTCTTTATTACGCTCATGGTCATTTTCATCGGATCTACAATAATAAACTATAAGCTTATGAATGATCTGCTAGATGATGCAGATAAGATTTTGAGTTTGTTGGCCTCAAAAACTATAAAGACTCTTCCATGATAAACATTCAAGTATGAAAGCACACAAAGCTGTCTTATGCGGATCCACAATCATTGTGTTGCAAATGTTCACACAAATCACTTTGACATTCGTTCTGACACAGTTGCGGGAATCCACGGAACGTATGAACTATTTTTTGAGCTGTTTTTGAGCTATTGTTAATTTAGCAGTATGTGTATTACATGAATTTTCATGAAAAAATCTTTATTTCATTCAGTTCCCACTTGATTCAAGTTCACGAGCACATGGCCACTCTGTCATTCCAAAATTTGCACAGATAATATCTTTCATGCGGTCCAAGAGAAAATCCTCTTCTTCCGTTGACAATCCACTCTTCTTCTTGATTCGATGATACAGAGATGGCGCGTCAGTGGTCCTCGTCTGCAATGCTTCGCTCAACGCTTCGTTCGCCTGGACATAGCGGTCCCAGTCGATTTCGCCTGTCACTGGCATGGCAGTGTTTTGATAAAAGTAGCCGCAAGAGTCGTGGGTCTTTTAATGACTGACTCGAAATATTAGCCAACCAATTATTCCCCAAGTTCTTTTTCGGGAAAACTATGACATGTTTTGCTGTATCATTATTCCTCAAGTTCTTTTTATCCTCCAAAGCGTCGAAATATAGACCGTCATATATCGACAAGTTGAGTAAAAACTTCTCTTTTTGAGAAAAACCTTTTCTAACTTTTTCATCACCTAGGTTTTTTCACACTCACTTCATTCATCGATCGACCCACAATGAATCGGCCATTTCATCTTGCATGCGAAGAATTGCAATGCGCTGTTCATTCTGACGTATCATGAGCATCTGCTCGTGTTGCGTCTCGCTACGGTCTCCATCTGCAATGAGACGCTGCACACTACGCACTACAGGTTCATTGTAGTGCCAGTCGTAGAAGGTACGGTACTGGATAGTTTCATCCCACCTTCTCTCAAACTGTTCTTTCAAAATCATAAAAGCGTCTCTAAATGGCGACCTCGTCTTCCTCTTTACGCAGATATCGTAATAGTATGGCGCGAAAAAGTCAAGCGCCCAAACCTTCTGAGCGTTTGTATATTGCTTCTTTCCAATATAATACGTTTGTCCTTCGCGTGGCATCTCTTCAAAAAACTTCTTTCAATTGATTCGTAAATGCGGTCGTGTGTTTTATCGTGTGTATGTTATATTTTTTTTCATATTTTTAATTCAAAAACAACATTTCTCATCACACACTACCGTATGGCGCGTCCTTCCATAGATCCGTGTACTCCTGATGTTCTCTCTCAAGTTCGTAAATCTCCCCCCAAAATTTCTTCTCTTCAGCTACAATCTCCGTATGGAATTCCAAGGCCTTGTCCATGTCCACTTCCTCACTCAACTTGAACTCCAGCTGCAATATTTTGCCGATATACTCAGCGTGCCGCTTCCTAACCTTTTCATCCAAAGAGCTAACGGCCTCATCCAAGGAAAACCGTGTGTGCATTCTGCGAAAGTGAATGGTAGTCGTGCTCTCGACGGATCACTGCTTTTATTTGCCATGTGATAGCCGTCACAAAAGTGTGAAAACTACTCGTTTTCAAAAGTCGTCACAAAAACATTAAGTGGGAGTTGTAAATCATCGGAACCCGTCCCGTGCTGATTTTGTTCCTCGGCCTCTTTCACGGCCCGTTTATGCTTCATAGACTGTACGTGTGCAGAATAATGACTCGTCTGCGTGAAGTCGACATTGCATAGCGTACAGAAATACGGTCGCACCTTCGAATGTATCCGAAGGTGTCGCTTAAGATTGCTGATCTCTGAAAACGATAAATCGCATACATCACAAGAATATGGTTTCTCTCCCGTATGCGTGCGCATGTGCTTTGTTAAGTCGCTTGCCTGTGCAAAGGATCGGTTGCAAACGTCGCACTGAAAAGGCTTCTCTCCCGTATGTGTACGATGATGCTTCTTCAAATACGCCTTCTTCAAAAAAAGTCGATCACACATACCACATTGATGAATCGGAATGGGTTTTGTCGTCATACCGTCAACGTGCTTCACCATATGCCTCTCCAGTCCTTGCATATCATGAAATCTTTTTGCACAGCTATCGCATTGATACGGTCTCCCTGCGTGAGTGCGAATATGCTTTCCAAAGTTGCTACTATCTGCAAAAGTCCGACTACATATATGACACACATATGGTTTTTCCCCGGTATGTAACCGCATGTGCCTTTGCAGACTACTCGGTCGCAAAAAGGCCTTTTCACAGAGACGGCACCCAAAAGGCTTCTCTCCATTATGTCCACGTTCATGATACTTGCAGTCCCTTCTACTATGAAAATCTTTGCCACAGATCTGACATATAAAACGGGTGTGCATACGTGCTGGTGGTTGCGTGTGATATGAAAAACTCTAAATCTGACTTGTATGTGGCTTTAATCGAGCCACAAGGTTTTCTGACAGCTTATTTTTAAAAAAGGAAGTGAGTAATATCTTATAAAGTATATTTTTTTTATTGTCACGGACCTCACACGCATGTACACACCACAAGAAAAACTATGGCTTCCAACCACCGTGGATCGCTTTCCAAGACTTATTGCCCATTTCCCAGGGCTGATTGCCCACCCCCAAAGGCAGATTGCCCACCCCCAAAGGCAGATTGCCCACCCCCAAAGGCAGATTGCCCAACCCCTGAGGCAGATTGCCCAACCTCAGAGGCAGATTGCCTCGCCAGCTCGGGCTCATTGCTCCGATGATGAAAAAGAATAAACCCGTTTTATGTCCTGGATTACTTGGCGATAAGAGTTGCAGAGCCATGTGAGGTGCTCAAAATCGAAGGAGTCAAGTTGCTGTCGGTGCTGCTGCTTTCTCTGGAATGCTACGAGGTTTTTAACCGAAATATTGTACCATTCAAAGGCATGCTTCAGTTGTTCGCGTTGAATGTCGTATAAGCGATCATGTTTTTTTGGCATCAGTTCTGCTGCATTGGTGACAGTCACGAGGTTATTTTCGCAATCCGCGACAAGATCTTGATATTCTTCTGTGACAAGGCTCATTATTTCGTGTTGTCTAAAGTTGTCTCGGTCTTATATATGTCATTCACGTTGCGTCGAACAACTTGACGGAATAAATCTCGTGCGCAACGGTTATAGATCTCGCACGAGGCCAATATGGACATATTTTTAGAAAAACCTTAGTTACGTGGCACTTTTAGATTGTTTTTTGCTTTGTTTTTGTGACTTGATTTTTAGCCTCCAAAAGTCGGCCTTTGCAGCGAGTGGACACAACATACACCGACCAGCCATCATGGCATGCACCAAGGTGGATCCAATGTACTTGCAAAACCATGAACTCGTATCGGACGAGTTTGTGTGTAACATTTGTCAAAATATAATGCAAATACCAACTTCTGGATGTAAGATTGGTCATACATTTTGCCGCGACTGTTACGAAACATGGCTTACACACAACTCATCATGCCCCAAGTGTAGGAATGTTGTAGATCTCGATAATCTGTGGTTCAACCTTCCCATTTCAAATATGATCTCCGAACTGCCCATGCAATGCATGTACCATACGGATGGTTGCAAATGGACCGGGAAATTGTCGAGTATGGAGGCACATGTCGCCATATGTGCATACAGCTGTTTTGTGTCTTGCCCGACATGCGATATAACGATACAACTGCCGCTCTTGGAACAGCATATCAAAGCTCAACACGCGGAACAGAGTGTTTCTGAATTGCAAGCTACGATCATCAAGAAACAAAATGAAACAATCGTAGCGCAACGTACCCAAATTTCTGATATTTTCCGGCCCGGGACACAATTTCTTTATGACATTCGATTTTTTGAGAAACCAAAGGATGGCGCAGTGGCCGACTTTGTCCAGTCGACACGTAACTACATTCATGACGAAAATATGGTCATTGCGTCTTTCAAGATGATGGCCCTTATATTGTACTCGGCCAGTAAGGAAAATGCAGATCTTTACCGAAAACTTATTGTTGGGGCCCGTGGCATACAACTCGCGTATGACTGCATTGAAAAACATGCTGAAAATTTCGAACTCATTGTGGTCGTAACCAAGTGCACCGGCAATATCAGTGGGTATCCTGTAACAGACCAAGACAAAACGACGATCTTGACCAAGGGTGTCAAGTTGCTTTTGTCATTGCTGAAGAAGTATAATGGTGTGGCAACCTACTTAGAAATAATGATACTTCGTACAATCCGTAACCATCTGGAGATAAAGGGTCTGGGTTGCAAAGTTCAAGAATTAGGTGGCCTGGATATCATACTGCAGTGCAATCTACGGAATAGGCATCGTATTGGAGTGCAGCGTACCACAAAAGAACGTATGTTGGATACTGAAATCTGGTTTATTCTAGGAAATATCGCACTCACGCATACTCCGGCCAAGCAAATAATCTTTGACCACGGTGTGCTCCAGAGAGCACAAGAAACACTCAATAATATGCTTGGACCGGCGGGTAGTATTTACACAGCCGTGGACTTTGAGGGAATGATCTGGTTTCTCAGCAAGATGACCTGTGCATGTTATGATCCCATGTGTGGATGCAAGGCGGAACTGATGAACCAATTCATCGCCCGTGAGCATATAATGGACCAGGTATTACAAATAGCGTTTCAAGTTAGGTTTCAAGCTAACGCGAAAATCCAGACACGCGCAGTACGCCTTATTGGTAATATGGTCAACATTGTTCAACGAAATTCCGAACTTTCCAGGGATTGCGATTATGTAAATCTTTTCTCTAAGAGCAAGCGTGTGCTCGATCCATTATGCGCTGGCATGTTTGAGGAAGCAATAACGCGCAGTTCAAAAGTTGTCTCAGAACATATCCAACAAATTGAAGAAAAGTGGTCAACAAATCCACCTTCAAAAATGCCAAGGAGAACTTGACGGTCTACACGTTCGTAAAAATTGCAACTGTGCGAGTGCCTTTAACCTCCGCAAAGGGAAAGCGGAGTCTAGAAAAGGGTCGAACGAGCTGTGGGTATTTTTAGACACGTGTGTGGGGTAAATTGCCGTATGTAAAGGGGGGTAATTTTAGGTGTACTTCTCTGACTTGTTTTATTTCCAAGTTCGCGCACGAGATCTATTTTTAGCATTTTTGTGGTCTATATAAATGATTGAGTCGAGGGCTACGGCCGACGTAGCCATTCGCATTCTCCAGCAGTTTCCAAGTGTTCAAGAATATGATAGACATTATTTTGAATTACGCTGATAAAGCCTTTAAATTCTCGAAGGAGCTGAAGCTGTTCGTCAGTTTCAAACCCGTCACGCAAATTCATGTGACCTATAAGATTTCCGTTTACTGTAGTAATTGTATTTATCAATATCTTTGTATCTATGATTGGAGCAACAATCCACAAGCATTCGCTATTCATGAGATCCAAGTAGTTATATAGACGGAAGAGTTTTTCTGTATGATGCTTCCAAGATCCATTAGGCATACTTCCAAGATCCATTAGGTGTTCATACCAGCCGAAACAGGCATTCATTGCACGAGATAATTGTACCAAATCATCCAACAGTACCGGACAGACTAATAAAGCGCCTTCCGTACGTGGAATATAGATTTTCATAGGTGATGATGTTGTGGAGAATCGATTGACTTTTATATGTAATCAGAGAATTCGTTTTTCGCGTTTTCAATTTTAAAATGGCCAAAACCATTTTAAAATCAATCAACTGTTGACTTATAAATTAGTCAACTGTCGACTAATGAATTAGTCAACTGGTCACAAAATAGATCTCGTGCGCGCCAAGAATAGATGTAGCATTCAAAAGTGAGGATAGGTTTTTTTAATACAAACTAGTCACAAAAATCAATCTGTCCATAAACATTTCACTCAAAGTAACAGTGTCCATCCCGTTACGTGCCATAATTTCCAGCATGCGACGATCACACAAGATGAAAAAACCGAAAAACTTGGCCTCTCATATCCCCATGGTGGGTCCTGATATTGAAGACACCAGACACGAATTTTTCAACAATATACCCCATGACATGACGAACAAGGGACCAGGAAAATGTGCGGAAGAGAAGAAAGTACCCACAAAGGTTGCACCTGTCGAAGAATTGGTACCGATCGATAGCGCTATCCTGGATGAACTCATACAAAAAAATTACAATGAGCAAGTACAGAGAAAGATTTACGAGTGGGAACAAGAGGGTGTCGCAGAGCAGTGCAACCCTAGTTGCAACATCACTATGACACAGGAAATCATGGCTTGTGCTCCTGATGTCGTGCAGTTTACCAGAATGGATGTTTATCCTTTGGTTCCGTGGTCACTCAATTGGATGCTGGAGGCCCAAAAAAATATTGGAAAGAACAAGTAAACGCTGACTTCTTTCATTCTATCATAAAAAATAAAGTATCATTTCTCTGTCGGGAACACCTTCAACCCATTTTCAATCACCAAGCACCAATAGCGTCCATGGAAGAATCTGAACCGCCACCGCCACCGTCACCTGATACGTGTACCTACAACAATGTAAATGACATGATTGTTTGGGAAAATGCCGGGCTGCGAAAGGCCCTCGAACACGAGCGCTGTGAGAATGAAGCAATCCGGGAGGAAAATACCCTTCTTCGCAACTTGGCGCAAGACAGGGCCTCAAAACTTCTTGATATGCAACAACAATTTTTTGATTTCAGAAACATGTATGCAGAGAGAATGGCGCAACTTGAGGACAGTGTTCTCAGAACTTGGAGCATTTTCAAACTCCCTATTACTGTAAAACCTACATCAAACATCTAAACAAATTCGTCGCAGAATAAGCACGTCATGTCATCGTAGGGTCCCTGAGCCAAGATAATTTGTACGAGATTTGGGATATGTTTGATAGAATGCGCGGTGAGTAATTTTGCATAAAATGTATTCGAACCTAAACCTTATTGCTCTAACCATTTCTCTGGAATAAACGGTTTCTCGCACATACCCTTGTGCCCAGTGCTCTTCTGGTGCTTGCAAATCAGATCGCTCGACCGCATATACCTAACCTCGCATTCCAGGCACTGGTACCATACACGCACCTCGTCGTGTGTAACAATGTGCCGCTCCAGATTCTTTTTGTAAAAGTCACTATGTCCACACCGAGCACACATGAAGCGCTTTTCCTTCAAGTGTACATTACAGTAGTGCGACATAACATTAGTTTTCGTGCCGGTTTTCTCGCAATCCTTGACAGGGCAGCAATATTCCGAAATCTTCTTTGAAGACTTCATCAAGTGCATCCGAAGTTTCGTCCGCGTCAGCCTCACAATCTTTTTAGTCGACAAACGCGCACACTCCAGCCGTGCATTCACTACCGGAGTCTTGGTTTTATTGTCACCCATGTCAACGTGGCGTGGTGGTGAGTGAGTTGCCGCGTCTTATTTCCTTCCACACTTTTCAAGCCAAAAAAACAAGTCATAGGATTTTCTATGACTAGTTAAAAGTAATAGAAAAAGGTTTTATCCAGTCAACTGTTGACTGAACCCATCAGTCAACCAGTCACAAAAATAGATCTCGTGCGCGCCAAGAATAGATTATTACTTTCAATACCAATCGAAGAAGTTACACCCTTCTGAGATTTCTTGCGGAATCTTGCCTTCAAGCCATTCAGGAATATATATGACAGTGTTTTCATTTTCAAAAACGGCGTCAGATATGCCACCTACTGAGGCCGATATGTTTGACATGTTTGGGATGGATAATGAGTGGAGTATTGAAAAGAAATTGCTCATGCTACAAGACAGTTTCAATCGTGACTCCGGGCGATATATGCCCGACACAGAATATTGGAATTTAATGACTCAGTTGGAACAATTGCGAAATGACGTAAATACATTCGATAATAGTTTTTTTGATAAAAAAGAACTATTATCAAACATTCAAGATTTTCAGACAAAGTTAGTCCAAGAAAAGGGAACATTTGACAAAAACAATTGACTCGGATGGAGTGGTGCAAATCAATTACATACACTTCGGCTCTTGTTGCCGTTTAAAAGGTCCACTAATGCTTAATATATGAACTTTATTTAGTGTAAATGACACCCGGAAGCAGACACTGCGCACGTGCCAAGATACCTCTTGCGTTCCTCATCCCACTTTTTGCAAGTGTTCATGAACATCACCTTGAGGCCCAGTACGCAATTCTTACAATCTTGTCTCCACTTCTTATGAGTACACTTATTGTACTTCTCCAGTTCCTCGTCGTCCACTAGCTCATACGCTCTGATCTCTACCTCGCTCGTCCCAAAGTCCAATCCACCCGGAAAGTCAAAATCAAACCCCCCTGCGCTGCCTTCCTCCACCCCCTCTGCGCTCTCATCCCCTTCATCCATTTGCTCCCCGTCCATTTGCTCCCCGTCTATTTGCTCCCCGTCCATTTGCTCCTCGTCCATTTGCTCCCCCTCCATTTGCTCCTCGTCCGTGAGATCGTCATCGGAATTGAGATCCTCGTGATTCCGTGCCGGCATGGTCGATCGCTGAGTGTCGTGACGAGTCTCACAACTCTTCTTCTTTTCTCGACTGGAGATTCCAAAATAGAAATTGTGAACACAAAAATAGCACCTGTCGAGTAATATTTATGTGACGGGTTAATATGCATTTTATAGAAAAAGACTTCACGCCAACCACGCCAACCAAAACAGACACGGAATGTTGCCATGCGAAGAATTTCAAGCCAAGCACATCGTTTACTCTCTCGCCAGTCAATACATGATGTGCATCAACAAGCTACAGTGCAACACTCTTACAGATGAATACTTCTGCAACCTCTTTGTGAGTATCAAAACGGCGCGTGTGACGAAACCACACTTCGCGTGTTCAATCAACGGAACAAAGCTTTGTTCTGGAATTGTGCACCATTCTGAGCTCCAGCACTACCAAAACACCGTGTGGCGTATGAATCTACTCGCAAAGGACCTTGCGAAGGATCTAGGTCTTGTAGAAGAAAATGGTCTGAATTTCATGGGCTTTCTCCACACCACACAACAAAAGCACACCAGGAATTTCTGGAAGGAGTATCAAAGAAAACTCTTTGATGAAGTCACAAAACCCATCGACTTCGAGGAAATCAAACTGAACTATGACGAAGCATATCGTATCAAGAAATAGCTCGCGAACCAAGTTAACTGATAGAACACCCTTGAATACACCAGTTTTTTTACGTGTCTTTTTAGTCGCAATTTTATTCGCCTCGTTTGTTGTGACGCGTTTCATACCCGTTAAAATCCCAACCCCCAACACCCACACCGCACACAAAACAAAGTCATCATGCAAGCATGCGAGCAGTTCATACTCCGCTCAAAGAACTTGGGCCTCGTCGAACGGTACATGCAACTCATCGAAAACACCATACAAGACCTCTTCAAAACCGGAAGAACCAAACACGCCGAGGAGACTGTAGGTTTTAGGCTCTTTGGAAAGCCAGGCGACAACGAGTACCACGCAAAACTACTCAACGCCATCGCAAACGCACGCACGGAATGCGGACTTTTCTGTCCAACCAACAACACCCCGTCCGAGCTCGACACACTCAGAAATTGCATCTCAACTCGCATCTGGCTCCTCGAGAACTACCTAAAGAAGAGATCCTCCGCCGAAGAATTGGGAAGCAGACTATACAACAAACGTCTAAACGTCCGTGAGTTCTACCAGCACCACCGCGATCAGATGCTCGCCTTCGCCCTCGAGCCCATCAACCTCGAGGAAATCAAACAGAACTATGACGAGCACTTTCACGCCCCAGACAACGACCCAATCCGCCCGTTCTCCTGTATCAACATCGCAGTTGCGGAAAATTGTCCGCGTGGTTGACGCGCCCCTCGCCATGGAGACAAAAACCGGTTGACTTGAAATTAAGAGCTGGGAGGACTACTTGATTTATTACTCAACTGTTGACTTGTTTCATTAGTCAACTGTTGACTGAATTGTTAGTAAACAGGTTTCTAAAAATAGACAAAGTGAATCCCAAAATAGCACAAGAACCAATACAACCACCTCACCCAATATCTCAGCAAAGCTTCCGAGAGCCCAGCATACGCACACCACCACGAATCCTTGCCATGCCCAAACGGGCCCGCGACGGTGGTGCGGCAGAAAAGTTTTCATTGGGTCCTGAAGATAGGAAAGCTGATTTCGAAACCTACACGGCGCTGTATTACGCGCGGAAGGCAGCAATGGAACGATACGATCTTCAGCTCACCGCCATCGCTGACCAGAATAGTGTGCAAGCAAGAATGATTAGAAAAATGGTCGAAGTAGCAACGCCGGGATACCAAGCGGAGAAAAGGAAGGCAGAGCTGTGCGCACGCAGCAGACGTGAGGCATTTGCCATGGTTGAAGTAGAGCGCCTAAGTGAGAAATCGGCTCTCAAGGTCCTAAGTGGTGAAGTGGGTTTGATGAAGATGATCATGCATTACATGATGCCCGATATCAAGCCACCTTAAAAAGATTTTTTAATAAAATTACTCACCAGTAATGTTGCAACCTCTCTCTTGTAAAAACTTCTGCCTCACATTTTTCTTCTCTTGAAGCAAATTTCTTACGCGTAGTATATGTTCTAGATCATTGTTCATCAAATGATAATCTCGTTTCGACCACTGAGCTTCGTGATGCGAGGTAGGGTCATTCTGAAAATTAACTCGATGAAAGACTTTATCGTACAGCGACTGCATTTCCTGTTGCATTTCTCGAAAATTCGGGTTAAACAAAGCAATTCCCCCCGAAACGATATATGCCGGAACATCATCAATTCCTAGACGCAATTTGTCAAATTTTATCAGGGCATCATAAATTTGATGCAATGTTTCGTTCATATGATCCATTTTATATTTAGTCGGTTCCTCGCCTAGAAGAGAATCCTCTGGAAAAATGATATAACCCTGATTTGCTAAATCATTCCGTTCTTGACTTTCCCGTTTCTTCAACGTTACACTGAAGTTATGTAACCCTGTTAGCAGAAGTTCGATATTTTTTAGATTAGTTCTTCCATCGTGTAAGTGTTTCCAAAATGGTTGATACATCTTAAAATTGTTGTTGACTCTGTCGTACATCGACTGAAGTCGCCGTTGCATTTTTGCAAATTCCGGGTTCTTTAAAAATGCTCCTTCTAAAAAGTTCGACTCAATGAATGATACGATGTGATCCGACCGATTATCTATAAGAAAATCTCTAGAAAATTCTCTTTGAACGTTCATTACCTCGCTCACATATTGCTGCGATTCCCAATAAAGGCTACTTGCGCGATTCATTGTATGCTGCATTGAATTTTTACTGAGCCATTGAAAACCGTTCGTTTGATAGTCATTCCTAGTTGATTGATATATACTTTCTTCAGATGGTTTCTCATCATAATCTGACAAATTTTCGAGTCGTTCTCGGTGGGGTCTTGGCGTAGCATAAACGGGCCGTGGATCAAATATTGTCATACGATTCTCTTGGTTCGGATCGTATATTTGAAGATCCATTTCTGAAAAGAAATATTGTTATTTATATAGGACAACCTCTTGTAGGTGACTTCATTTTTGGGAAAGCGAGTGGTGCTATTTGTCAAAGATACATGTATCCATAAGACTACTTAAATAAATTACGAACCTCCATAATGTACTCACCCATTAGGTTCTGCCCATACAACTCTCCGTCCTTAATACACCCCCCCCATTTTGAACCTCTCTTTGTCGCAAGTCGATCGAATTCGACAAGTGTTTTTCCTTCTGTCTGCATGAGCACGTCTCGATGTGCTTGGTTCTTGGTGAACTTGTCGCGCAACAGATCTATCCACTCTTCCTTAGGAAAGATTCGTACCCCATCAATGGCGATTCCCAGATACAATCTCCTCCTTTGTGCCTCTTTTCCTGCCCCCATGATCATTTTTGCAATGATCCCTGGATAACCTTTCCAGGATTTCCACTTTATAGCAAAGGTCTTGTGGTTTGACTTCTCCGGGCACCTTGCTTGTACAAAGGCTTCGAATCTCTTCTGGTCACCATCCAACGCACCCCCAATCTTGAGCAAATAACGAAATTCTGGTGGCCCCCTCAATGCACACATCGCATGTTCCGATGAGGGGTATTGGTCCTTCACTTTAGCCGCTGCGAGGTTAGACAGAAGTCCATATACTTTTCGCCTTGATAGAAAGTATACTGTTCCTCCACACATGTCCTCTCCCGGTTTCTGTGTCTCAGTGGCGCGTGCCGACATTGCTTGTCAGTCTTTGCTGCCAGTCCAGAATTCATTGTGTTTGCCTTTATTGACCTTCCGCTATTTCGAGCAAAGCTGAAGCTTTTTCGGGCACCGTTCAGTTGACTAAGTTACCAGTCAACAGTGAACTAATAATTGAGTCAATTACATATAAAAGTCAATCGACTCTTCACAACATCATCAACGATGTTAATCATGTGGCCATTAGGTGCCGCTTTGGAAGAGACCAATCTGCAACTGGTAGGTTGCGTGCGAGAATTATCTGATGAATGCGACAACTTGACGCATTGGTATCTCACGAACAGGTCATCTATGCCCGATGGATCTTGGAAGTATTATGAATTACAAATCTCTGGTCTATTATGGGACTTCGATGTACCACGCCTGACTGGTGGAATCACAGATACAACGAAATTTAGAGAAGAAATTCATACAGTATACCAAAATCTTATACGGGGCACTTCATTTTGCAAAGGGTCTGCAACCGACAGAGAACTTCAGCTCCTTCGAGAATATGAACAAAGTATTACCCGCATTGTAAATAATGTCTATCATATTCTTGCATACTTGGAAAATGATCCAGAATGCGAATGGCTACGCCGTACGTAATGTCATGGAATACGCCGAAGTAATGTCAATTAACTAATAATTCAGTCAACAATTAACTAATAATTCAGTCAACAATTAACTAATAATTCAGTCACAAAGTTGACTTATTCGCTAGTGCTATTTTGGCATTCACTTTTGCTATTTTTGGCGCGTGGGCCCATTAACCGGTGGGTGATTGCGAGAGGCGAGACACCAAACAGATACAGCAAATGTCGGCATGCTCCACGGACAGTCCGGCGGCGACCGGGAAGCGCTCCATGGTGGAAGAGGCGGTGGACACGAGCATCTCGAAGCTCGAGACCCTTAGCTTGTCCGAGAACCAGAAATTTCGGAGTCCCAAGGAGGACTGGATGAATCTCTGCAGCTGGACGCTCGAGCACGAACCGGTCCGGGCCGCCAAGCTTATCAAGCTTGGCGTTTTTTACATAGAATCATTGGGAATAACAGCAAGCAGTGTTGCGCAGCATCAACGATCTCCGCACTACAGCCCCCCTTATGGCGATTACGACGGAGCCCCCCTTAGACCTGTATAGGACTAGGCGGGGAACTAGTCGAAGCCAATGGCATTTTTCGCAATAAACAGTATCTCTCTCATAGAAGAAGCGCATTAGTAAACCAGTCAGAAAAAGTTTTATTATTATCATGGCAAACCTTACCCCGCAAACAGACACCTTAAACCCTCCCTCAAAATAGATCTCGTGCGCGGCTACAAGGTTTTTAAAATTGGTCAACTGTTGAGTGGTAAATTAGTCAACAATTAACTAATAATTCAGTCAACAAATAATTCAGTCAACAATTGACTAATAATTCAGTCAACAAATAATTCAGTCAACAATTAACTAATAATTCAGTCACAAAGTTGACTTATTCGCTAGTGCTATTTTGGCATTCACTTTTGCTATTTTTGGCGCGTGGGCCCATTAACCGGTGGGTGATTGCGAGAGGCGAGACACCAAACAGATACAGCAAATGTCGGCATGCACTTCTCCCACTCCCTCGTCGGCCAAGGAAATTCCTCTTCCTCTCTGCCTGAGCTACGATAAATTCATCAATGAGTATGATGAAGAGGGTGTCAAAACATACGTATCAGTCCAGTGCGTGCTGAGAAGAGTTCGACTTGGTTTAAACCCGTATGGGTTACGTCTAGCAGACTCCTATTTTCGAGTAGGTTCTGAAGAACCAGAGAAAAAGGAGCTTCTGGATCCTCTTATCGAACAGTACAAGGAGCAACTGTCCGAGACACCAATAACGCGCGTGCGCACACATGACTTTGTGGAGATGCTCTTCACAATCAAAGCCATCAAAAAAATGGCAGCAGACCCAGAGTGCTTCTTCGACGTGCCGAGCATTTTGGAGAGGACTAAGGGGGAAATGGAGGGGGATGAAGGTTCATGGGAGTGGATCTCTGTACACACAGAGTGAGTGTTGTTGTAGGGACTGCAATAAATCCCAACGCAAAAATAGCCATGAACGCCAAAAGCGTTAATGCCCTGCTCTCACAGCCCACTTTCTAGCATAAAAGGCTGCGCCACCTCGCGCGCGATCTTTGCGTTTCTAGCCGATGCTGCTGTCCAGAACATGTGTGTGGTGCAGAATGAGACGACGAGGTCGGTTGCGAGTAGCACGCAGACGAAATCGAACTGGGTTATTCAGTCACAAAGTTGACTTATTCGCTAGTGCTATTTTGGCATTCACTTTTGCTATTTTTGGCGCGTGGGCCCATTAACCGGTGGGTGATTGCGAGAGGCGAGACACCAAACAGATACAGCAAATGTCGGCATGCACTTCTCCCACTCCCTCGTCGGCCAAGATGCCCAACGCGCCGCGCAAGGACAAGGCAATGAAGAGGGCTCGGGAAGCGGACGCGATCTTGGACATTCGCATCAAGGTGCGCATGGATGGGATTGACGAGCGGTTCAAGGAGGCGACCAAGGAGATTGAGGAGGAGTTCGACGAGGACTTTGGGCATCGGCGCTTCAAGCAGGCAGTCCAGGGGAACTTTGCCAAAGAGGACGAGGGCAGGTGGCGCAAAGTCGAGGGGACTTTTGAGACCTTCATGGACTACGTTGATTGGACCGCCCATGGAGAGCACGACATGGAGCGGGTCACGGACGGCATGGAGAGCATGATCGACTTGATCAAGAAGCAGCGCAGTCTGTTGCAGAAGCAGAAGGAGCTGATCCACGCGATGGTTGAGGCGCAGTGCGTAGTGGAGGAGAGTGTGAAGAGAATGAGGGCAGTGTGAAGGAAATGAGCGGCTTGCTGGGAAGGTTTAGTTCGCGGAAATAAAAATTAAAATTGCTCGAGTCAATATTTAAACTCGCATTCTTTAATCATACACAAATCAATGGCTAATGTGATTGATGAGAGGAACAGGTTGAGAATAGAAAACCATTTTATGAAAACGGAAAACCATCTTATGAAAAAGGAAAACCATCTTATGAAAACGGAAAACCATCTTATGAAAACGGAATTAGAATCACTTCATCGTGAATTGGCTAAGAGTCATGCTGCTTTGAGTGAAATTAGATATGTTGTGCAAAATAGTTTTCAACAGCTCCGTACTGAATTCTCCAGCAGAGGACACACTCGGCGTCCATCGAGCGATGGACAATAGCAAACACGAGATTATTAGAGACTGAAGTAAACCGGTTTTTATTTTTCAACCATGCTTACGCTTCCCCAACACAGACGCCTGAGCTTCCTCAAGCAACACAACCGGGTCGTGTCCCGGAAAGCCGTGAAGAGGAGACACGTGCTCGAGCATGAAGTCGTAAAGCCATTCTTCGATGGGCTCGGGGGTGTACTTAGCGGGCGGGACCCACGTCACGTCCGGCACGGAGACTCCGTCGCCGTTGAGACGATCGAAAAAGTGCCAGTTCGGGTGGTCGTCACGCATCACGGAGACCTTTTTCTTGAGCATCTTCGGGAAGTTCTTGTACCGGAAGGGGTACGTGTGTACCTTGTCCCCGCTAGGGAAGCAGTCGGGTCTGTCTCCAGTGAGCCAGCAGCGGAGCATGTCCCCCACACGCTGCGAAAACGCGTCCTTGTCCTTTCGAGGGGCGTCAGCAGAGGGCTTCACGTTGAACGAGATATACCAGCCAAGGGCCGCATGATCCGACGTGTTCTTCTGTACACCGTGGACGAGATAGGGGCTCCAGAGGATCAAATCGCCCGGTTCCAGCACCACGCGGACCTGATTGTCCCAAAGCTGACACGGATCGTCGTCTTTCTTGATCGAAAACTTGTCACCCCTCGGGATCTTGTCCTTTGTCATGTACTTGGCCCAGTCGTCTGTGGTCATCTTGTGGCTACCTGCTGACATCAAAAAGCCCCCGTCCGTCACCATGAACTTCCCCTGGAGACCCTCGTGTCCGCTGCGTGGCTGTGTCAGACACTTCCCGTTCAAGTCCACGTGCAAAAACTCTTCCACACCGGCCCCGTGAAACTTAATGAACTTCCTGTCCACCATAGCGACAATGTTCGCAACGTTGTCCACGCCCGCCAAACGAGCGGCCATCTCGCGTAAAGAGGCGTTTCCGCGCTGCGCCCACTGGTCGCGTCCGTTGAAAGACGTCCCTTCGCAGGGCGCCCCGAACCCGCTGTGCAAGAACGCGCCAAAAGGCAACCTATCGTGGTTCACTTCGTGTGCGCTGCCCCCCGGCCTAAAACTATTTACGTCGAAAAGAGGCAAAAACGTGTCCCTCTGGTGCTTCTTCTCCAGCGCGGCAATGTGCTTACCCATCATGCTGCGGTCTTGTCCGTTGTTGTTGCAGATATCCACACACTCCCCGTAAAACTTGTCATGTTTCGCCGGTCCCGTCCCGACCAGTACCACGTAACCATTCTGCTCAAAAAAACCCTTGGCCTCCGGAAGTTGATCCAGCGTAAACTTTTCGGGGACGGTGGTTGTGTGGGAAGGCATGGCAGAAAGGCCGTGGGCTTGTTTGATGTGAGACTCTGGCAGCTCTCACTCTTTCTAAAGGCTCCTGGTCCCAAAATAGATTCACTTTCTCTATTTCCAGAAACCTGTTGACTTGTATTATTAGTTAACTGTTGGCTTGTATTATTAGTGAACTGTTGACTTATATTATTAGTGAACTGTTGACTCAATTGTTAGTAAACAGGTTTCTAAAAATAGAAAAAGTGAATCTATTTTGGGATCAGGGGTCGCCTTAAGGAAAACCGTAGCACAGCCAATCAATTCATTCACCGACACAGAATATCGGCACGCTCCAATGTCTTCCGCGCCTAGCGACACAACTGCAGAATTCAAGGCTTTCTACTCCCAGCATCGGGAGGAGTATATGCTGGCTTTTCTCGAGACCTACGAAAAAACGATTCTGGAGATGGAGAAGCATTATAAAGACATCTTAAAGATGAAAGATGATGCTAGTGTGCAAATCGATTGTCATGCTACTATGTGCGACAAACCAACTGCTGAAGAATTGCCATCCCATGTCACATTTTCATACTACAAGACTGCGTTGAAAGGATTGGAAACGTGCGAAGACGAGGAACTCAAGAAGAATTATCAACAGCAGAAGGAGATTTTCGAATCGCTGTGGCATGATTACAACAAGGTGAATGCATTCGCGCGATTTCAAGGCGCGTTCAGTATCTTGGAGAAGGCATATGATGGGACTCGTGAAAAAATTCAGATGGAGCATGATAAGATTCTTAAGCTTCGAGAACAGGCGGAGTGTTTCGAGGAAAGGAAGAGGCGTAAGATAACTAAGTAGCGCACGGGGTGTTTGGGGGTTGAGAAAAATTAAAAAAGTGAAATGATTTTTTACGATTCAATGTTGACTTGTTTTATTAGTGAACTGTTGACTTATTTTATTAGTGAACTGTTGACTGAATTATTAGTTAACTGTTGACTGAATTATTAGTAAACTATTGACTGAATCATTAGTTCATTGTTGACTGAATTATTAGTAAACTGTTGACTGAATTATTCATTGGACCCATTATGGAATTTTTATTTTTTTGCAAGTTACCCCGTTTTTCCTACTCGGAATCCGTGTCACCGCGCTTCCGCTTTTTCAGCCCTTTGCAGCGTTCAGTCAACGCATCCACGACTTTTAGCAAGTCCGTAATAAGATCGTGATCGTCCACGAAACGACGCCGGACGAGGTCAAGTTTGCCCCAGTCTTCGCCGAAAGTTTCCCCTGACATGTCCGCAGTAACGAGCCATCTCGTGTACGGGTCCAAGTCGCGTTCCGAAATCGCGACCCTTGCCCTCTTTACAATCTCATTGTAGGTCTCGCCCTCGATCGGCTTCTTGTTCAAACCCTGTGCCTCATCTGCTTCCGCCGCCGTCTTTGCTGTTTCAGCCTCGAAGGGAAACTCCTTGCAGTCACGCATCCTTTCGCCTTCATAAGTCCTGTTGAACTCGCTCATCAACTTCCTGTCCATCTTCCCCTTTTCCTCTTCGAAATATTTTTCCCACTGAGCGTGCGTGCGTTCCATGCTGTGTTGTCTTTTGAAATCCGGGGACTCGCGGTCTTCTCGCTTTGAAGGGTCCCAAACCAAAAATAGCAAAAGTGAATACCGAAATAGCACTAGCGTGACTTGTATTATTAGTTAACAGTAGTCGTTTGTCGCGCGACAAAGACTTTTGTCGTGGAGCTTGTCGTGCGACAAAGACCTTTGTCGTGGAGCTTGTCGTGCGACAAAGACCTTTGTCGTGGAGCTTGTCGCGCGACAAAGACCTTTGTCGTGGAGCTTGTCGCGCGACAAAGACCTTTGTCGTGGAGCTTGTCGCGCGACAAAGACCTTTGTCGTGGAGCTTGTTCAGGGCTCTTTTCAAATTAGCTCCATACGCAGTTCACAAGCCCCCAGTTGGCTTGTATTATTAGTTAACTGTTGACTTGTATTATTAGTTAACTGTTGGCTTGTATTATTAGTTAACTGTTGACTTGTTTTATTAGTGAACTGTTGACTTATTTTATTAGTGAACTGTTGACTCAATTGTTAGTAAACAGGTTTCTAAAAATAGAAAAAGTGAATCTATTTTGGGATCAGGGGTCGCCTTAAGGAAAACCGTGGCACAGCCAATCAATTCATTCACTGACACAGAATGTCGGCACGCTCCATTTTTCCTTCTTCTACCGTGAAATTTATCAATTCTACTGACTACGGCAAGGGGTCTTGTAGTGACTTGAGGAGAAAGATGGGTTATCCGCCGGCGGAGGTTAAGCCGCTGAATGGCGATCCTCGTGAGCACTTGCGTGTAATCTTGGCAGCGAGGGAGGAGGCGGTGCAGGCGGAACATGCCGCCGAGGAAGCGATGGTTGATATGGAGGCGGCGGCGGCATTGATCTCAGTGGAGGAAGAAATTGCGGAGGCGTTTGAGGCGGAGGAGGCGGCCAAGGAGGCGGCCAAGGAGGCGGAGGAGGCGGCCAAGGAGGCGGCGGCGGCCATGGCGGCCAAGGAGGCGGCGGCGGCCATGGCGGCCAAGGAGGCGGCGGCGGCCATGGCGGCCAAGGAGAAGAAGCCCACGAACAAGCGCAAGAGGGCGGCTTCGACCGAGGTCAAGAAGCCTAAGACCGAGGTCAAGAAGCCTAAGACCACGGGGAAGAAGGACGGAGAAGCCTTTTCGAAGCTCTGCGATTGGATCATGTCGGAAGATCCGGAGATTGCACGTGCCCTGATCAAGAAGGGACTTCTCGCAGAGGACAATGAGGAGACGGGCGGGGTCAAGAAGTTTCTGGAAGAATCCAAGATGGCGTGGGAAGATCTTGAAGGTCTGTACTGTGATGAGTGGGGTGTCAAGTGCGTTGGGGAGACGATGTTGGAGGCTGGATACAGCTCCTATGGTGAATATGACACGTGCATGTCCAACACTATGGGAGACATTGAGCACTCGCCTCATAAGTACATCAAGAAGCTGAGGTCGCTTCTTGTCATGAGCATGGACTTCCTCCAGACAGCCAAGAAAGAGCTCTTGGCAAAGGCGGCCAAGGATAAGGTTTGAGTGGACAACGGGAAAATTAAAAAGTGGTTGGTTCGAGTAAGCATCGGAAAAATAAAGTTTGCTGAAAAGAGTACACGTGTCTGCATTAGTCAACTGCCATTTAGTCAACTGCCTTTAAGTCAACTGCCATTAAGTCAACTGCCATTGTTGACTGAACTATTAGTTAACTGTTGACTGAATTATTAGTTAACTGTTGACTGAATTATTAGTTAACTGTTGACTGAATTATTAGTCAAGTGTTGACTGGTAACTTAGTCATTTTTAGGACAACTGAACCTTATTGACACACTCAGGACTCGTGTGCATCACTAAGGATTTGTGCATTTTTTTGTTTACTTCTTCAACACCTCAATCACCCCGGCAATAGAGTCATCCTTCTTCTTGAGCTGCTCACAAAGCACACGGATCAACTCATTCTGATCCCGAAGGAGAGAGACCATCTCGTCCGTGTGCTCAAGGCACTTTTCATACTCGTCGGTGTCATCGTACTGACGAAGATACGTCTCGTACTCCTCCCAGGACACCATGTCCTCCCCCTTGTACTCCTCTGCCAACGTCTTGACGCCGAAGTCCTGGTCGAAACGCTTCTTCACGTCCTCGCGGGCGGCCTGCACGCCCTCCGCAGCGAGCAACTTCTCGAAGGTCTCGTAGATCGTCTGGCCTCTATCCACGCGCGCCTTCTTCCTCTCCCGCTCCTCGTCCGCACACGCCCCCTCGCCAATCGCCTTGCGCGGCGCCTTGGGCGACGAAGGAGTAGAAGAAGTGCGTGCCGACATTTGCTGTTTGTCTTTGGTGTTTCGCCTCTCGCAATCGCCCACTGGTTAATGGGCCCACGCGCCAAAAATAGCAAAAGTGAATACCGAAATAGCACTAGCAAATAGGTCAACTTTGTGACTGAGTTATTAGTTAACTGGTGCAACTAATTATCCAGTTGACTGAATTATTAGCTAACTGTTGACCGAATTATTAGTTAAGTGTTGACTGAATTATTAGCTAACTGTTGACTGAAATATTAGTTTAACTGTTGACTGATTCTATTGTTGACTGATTCTATTGTTGACTGATTCTATTGTTGACTGATTCTATTGTTGACTGATTCTATTGTTGACTGATTCTATTGTTGACTGATTCTATTGTTGACTGATTATATTGTTGACTGATTCTTTTTACTTTTTCAACGCCACCCCCTTTTCCTGTTCCAAAACCTCTTGCGAACAACAAGTTCAAGCCAACTTCGCAGAAAGCATCGAAATCAACTCGCGCTGGTCACGAATCAGCTGCACTCCTGTAATGCTCCCAACTTTTGCCCCTCTTTTTCAACCCCTCAATCACATTCGTGATACATGCATCTTTTTTCTTTAGCCGCTTTTCGAGCTCGTCAATCAATTCTTTCTGGTCACGAATGAGCTTCACCATCTCCTCCATGTGTTCCAGGCACTTCTCCCAATCAATGTCCTCACCCTCCTCAGCAATGTATGCGTGGTACTCCTCCCAGCTCTTCAAGCAATCATCTTCATCCTCCCGCTTGCAGTGTTTTGCTAACGTTTCGACAACGTACTCCTCATTGTAGCGCTTCTCCACACGCGCCCTGATTTCCGAAGTGTACTGTGGGGTGGGAGAAGTGCGTGTCGACATTCTGTGTCAGTGAATGAATTGATTGGCTGGCCACGGTTTTCCTTAAGGCGACCCCTGCTCCCAAAATAGATTCACTTTCTCTATTTTTAGGAACCTGTTTACTAACAATTGAGTCAACCGTTCACTTATAATTCAATTGTTGACTGATAACAAAAAGATGGCTGAAAATAGCAACACCCAAAATAGTATCAGTTTTTCCAAAAATAGCATTCGAGCAGCGAGACTCGATAACTCAGTCGATTTTCTGAAACTCTGCCACACAACTACACTCACGCCACGATGCCACGCCGTAACACTGAACTTCTTCCCATTGTCTCTGAGTTGGTATTGGGCGCCAGTCGGAATTCTCCGCCCCTCCAGGAGACTCAGCATGTTACCCCTGTTGGATGGAGGCACCACTGCCATAAGTATCGGTGGGGAGACAAGGAGGAGGCAGCTGAGGAGGAGGAGCGCCCTTCGTTGCAAGAGGACAGGATCCAGATTGGGGTAGATGAGGTGATCGAGATTTCGGATGATGAAGAGATCATCGAGATTTCGGATGATGACGAGGAGGAGCAGGTGAAGCCGGTGTTCGTTCGCAGGCAGAATTGCAATCAGTTTGGTACGTACATCGCGGAGTCGGCGTTGGAGACTTCGGAGCGCCGAAAGCGGCCGCGCTCTCGCTCTCCTCCGCACTTCCCAGGGGAGCTTCGTCGTGACGGGACTTCCGTTGAGGACTTCTTGGACCCGTTCAAGAAGCTCTGTGTCGCGGTTGATAGCATGTGTTTGTAGGATGAGGGAGTTGGGAGCCATTGATAGGAGTTCTTCTGTGAAGACAATAAATTCTATTAAGACGAGGGTCCTTACGACATGTTCCCGTGCTCTGCTCGATGTTTTTGTGGGTTTTTCTGGTCTTCCTCTAGCTTACGATCTTCCTCTGACGATATTTTCTCCCAATGCCTGGAAGAACATACCCACCCTTTGCGCGATTCTACTTGCTTCACAAACTTTTCGAGCTTTCTCACTCGCTCTATGTACCATACTATCTCGTCTTCGAGCGAATTTAGCTGTCTTTTTTGATACTCGATTACTAGCTGTAGTTCCTTTAGGGTAGGCTTCCCGCCTCGTATCATTGCAAATTTGGTGACTCAGCATAATGCGAGTTTAAATATTATCAATAGATAATATTTGTTTCAACGCAATATTCAGTCGTCTAAGTAATTGGCCGATTTGATGCGACGTGTTTGCAGTTCTTTTCTAAACCTCTCATTTAGGGTTTTAAGGTGACCGGCTTCTAGAAACTTGTCCTCAACTCTCTTTGTAAATTCTTCCCAGATCTGTGGGAAAGGCCGATTCCTATAGTACTGCTCATCAATCTCCTCGCTGATTACCGACGCAAAGTCGATCACTTTATGTTTCATCACGAGGAGCTCATGGTTTGTGCGTTCGAGCTCTTCTCGCAATCTCTTCTCCCTTTCATACTTTTGCCAAAGCCCCTCCATGTCTGTGCCGTAAGCCTCGTACATTAGACTAATAACTTCAGGGTACTTTTCTTCTGTCATGGTCAGTAAATTATCTCTCTTTACGGGCATAAGCCTTGAGTTAGTTTGCCATCGATATTCCGATGGTGTCATCGCCATTCCGATGGTTTGGCGATTGACTCATAAAGCGAGTTTAAATACGATTATGTTTTTATTATGTAATATATTTTCACGTCTTACATACGCAGAGCCGCCGCACGCGTCACGTCCTTACGACAGTACGGGCACGTCATCTTCTTACGTTCAGAGAGGGCCGTGTCACGCATTTTTTCAAAGCACGCCTTGCACACAGTGTGTCCACAGCCGTTCTCAAAAAACGCGACTGGGTTGTGCACACCCCCATCTGTGTAATTTTCGAAGCACAAGCCGCATGGTGGCTGCTTGAGATCACCCGATGACTCCGAAGCGCACGTGTTGAGCACGAAGCTGTTTTCCACTGACGCGAAACGAGGCCCTGCACTGTCCCCGTCCTCGTTCATTGCCCCCATAGCGTAGTTGACTACTGCAGCCATGCGCTTCGCGTTTGCCTTGGCGACCGACCACTTACTCTTCAAGTCCCTGATCGTTGCATTACACGTGTTGCAAGAACTATGGGCAGCGCAAAGGTTCCCGCCATTCACAACGGCGTAACGGTTACCACCGCCCCCAGTACCACCGCGCCCACGGCCGCGGCCGCCGCGATGGCCGGTACCGTTTCCCCGAGGCTGGTTCGAAGGCATGCTGTCGTTGTAAGAGTGTGAGTGAAGACGAGAGTCTCAGACTCCACGCTCCTTTGTTGACCTCTCACCCAAAATAGATTCACTTTCTCTATTCTTGGCAACCCGTTGACTAACTTTATTAGTCAACGGTTGCCTAGTTTTATTAGTCAACGGCTGACTAGTTTTATTAGTCAACGGTTGACTAGTTTTATTAGTCAACGGTTGACTAGTTTTATTAGTCAACGGTTGATCTATTCTTGGGATGGGGTTAGGGGTCTGTTTGCGGGGTAAGGGTTACTAATAAAATGCAGCAGTAAAGTGCCGTTAAGCATTGTTTATTGTTTTCGTACCCGAACCAAACACTCTTTACGCTTCTGGTACTCAGAGTTTATCCTCTTCCTTTTTCGATACGCCCCCCCAGCATCGCAAGATGTCTTTTGCCCAGCTCCTGGTGGTCCGAGTGGACCGTTAAGAATAGCGAGTGGAGCTTCTGGTACTCCTCATCCTTCTTCTTGATCTTCAAACGAAGCCAGTGGAGCTCCTGGTACTCCCAGTGGAGCTTCTGGTACTGCCCATCCTTGTTCTTGATCTGCTCACGAAGCTCCGAAATCAACTTTGCATCGGCTGTCTGGTTTGCCTTGGATGTCATCGGAATCGGCTTGCGCAGCCAAGTCGGATAAGGCTCCTTCTGATGCTTGGAGCAGCCCTCGGTCTCAGGCTTCTTGACCTCGGTCTTGGCCGCCTTTTTCTTCACCCCACCAATTGGCTTACGCACCCCACCAATTGGCTTACGTCCTTCCCATGCCGACATTCTGTGTCAGTGAATGAATTGATTGGCTGTGCCACGGTTTTCCTTAAGGCGACCCCTGCTCCCAAAATAGATTCACTTTCTCTATTTTCAGAAACCTGTTTACTAGTTTATTAGTCAACTGTTGACTAGTTTTATTAGTCAACGGTTGACTACGTTTATCAATTGACAGTTGACTACTTTTATCAGTCAACTGTTCCCCAAATAGCTTCACTTTTCCCAGAAATAGATTGCAGACCCCGTAAGAGAGCTCCGATTTTCGAGACTCTGATCAACAAACACCACCACCACATGGCGACACACTTTGCCGACTTTCCCTCCCCGCCCCCGACTCCTCGTCGGGAGGAGTGTTCGGAAAGCGAGCCGGAACCTTACCAGCAGGGATACTATACGGACACCGAGGAAGAAGTGTTTTCGCGTCATCCTCTTGAGCAGTTTGAGGAGAAGACTTCAAAGTTTGTGAAGTACCTTCGTGTGCACAAGGCTCGTTGCGAGGCAAGGCGTAAGGCACAGGACAAGCGCAAGCTCGCAAAACTTTCGGACTTGGAGAAGACGCCGGAGGGAGGGCTCGAGACGAAGGTCTCTGTGCCTCCTGCCAAGCGTCAGTGCTTGGGTGGGTTGCGCCTCGGTGGACCAAAGGGCACCTACCTCAGTTATAAGGGAAAGAGGTTTTTATTCATTGCAAAGTAGAGAGATATTCAAGTATAATAAACTGCAAAAAACCCAAAATGGCTCCACATGCCCCAAAATGCCCCCAAAATGGCTCCACATGCCCCAAAATGCCCCCAAAATGGCTCCACATGCCCAAAAATGCCCCCAAAATGGCTCCACATGCCCAAAAATGCCCCCAAAACGGCGCACAATGCCGCTAAAACGCCAGTCGGAAAATACCCTTATCATCTTTTACTTTTTCAAAACGCGGTGAAAATACGTCACCACACGAACCACACTATACTCATAACCATCACACTATACTCATATCTCATGACTCCCTTTCCTCCTGCAGCTCCATCATTTCCTTCTGCTTCTGAATCACCCCGTTCTGCTTCTGAATCACACCTTTCTGCAACTCCACCACCTCCACAGCACTATCAAGCTCCTTTGCCGTTTCATGCGACTCCTTGATCAACTTCCACTGCTTCGTCAGAAGACCCTGCTGCTGCCTGATGAACTCAATCATGTCTCCTATCGTATCAAGACACTCCGTCTGCTCCAAACCACCCTCCCCAAACTTAAGAACATAATCCTGGTAGGCTTCAAAATTCTTCATCTTGGGACTTCCATCGCTCTCACTCTGAACCACCTTCCTGAACATCTTTGTCCCAAACGTCACATCGTACTTAGCCAAAACTGCCCCCATCTCTTCCTCACAACCCTCATCACAGCTCCGCTTCCTCTTGGCGCCCAACGCCTGGACAGCACGTTGGACGTACGTTGGGCTCGTTGGTCTGTAATTCGGGCTGAGGGGCGATGCTGCATTAACCGGGCTTCCGCTCCTTGATCTGCGAAGCAGAGGGGTGTAGTAGGTGGTCTTCCCACTGCCGCAGCGAGCGACAACCGGACTGCCGGAGCGTGGTGATGTTACGGGCGTAAAGGTTGCCGATGGTGCGGGCGAGGTTGGACTGTAATCATGGTAGCGTGTCGACATATCGTGTCACTTCTTGAAATCCAACCTCTCAAATCCCTCTCTCCTATGGCGACTCCATTTCCCCAAATAGATTCACTTTCTCTATTTTTAGAAACCCGTTGACTACTTCTATCAGTCAACTCTCGACTACTTCTATCAGTCAACTCTCGACTACTTCTATCAGTCAACCTCGACTACTTCTATCAGTCAACTCTTGACTACTTCTATCAGTCAACAGCTTCCTGGAAATAGAGAAAGTGAATCTATTTTGGGACCAAGTTGACTAATACAACCATACACCCAATATCCCAGCAACCCTCCGAGACTCCTGCCAACAAAAGACCTCACCCACTCACCTCCCACGATGACTTCTTACAGTGACTTCAATGGCCTCCGCGCCCACATCCGCCGCGTGTCCAACCTCCGCAACGAATATGCCAAGGAGCTTTTCAAGGCCCACGACGACGATCTCTCTCGCGCCGAGCACAACCTCTCCGAACTCGAGACAGATCTCATGATCCAGCTGGAGTCTCTGCGCATCGCACTCAACGAGGGCCCCGCTGACAACTTCGCTGACAACTTCGCTGACAACTTCCTCCACACCTCAGACACTGTCTCCAACACTTCGTCCACCTCCCCCCGGTCCTCCCAGTCTTCCGACAGCCGAAGGTGGGTCAAGTTAAGTGTTGACCGAAGGCCAAGGTGGGTCAAGCGCGGTGGCAAGCCCGGCGATTACTAGGCGTTACTTGTGACACGTAATAAAAACAAAAAGGCCAACTCAAAATCATTCAAGAATCACTACGCAATATCCAACCCCCCCTTTTAACATCGTAATTTAAATGTATTACCCTTTTATACTTTTTAAATTAAAACACTTATAAACATTTTTACCACCGTACCTTGTTTTTAACAGGCATAATTTCAATCCCCTAATGTCGTCGTTTCGCGGCTCGGATCGTGTTTAAACAACTGTTAAACGAATTTTAAACACTGTGAAATGGTTTACAACGATGAATTCTTTCATTAAGTACTTGAAAATTCAATAATTTCCTGGAAATGCCTTTAACGTTATAATATTCACCCCTTAAACTGCATATCTTCTTCTGTAACATTATATAAGGTTACTATCATTACACTTGAAGCACTAATGGATCTTAAAAGTGTCACTTCCAATGACATTTCAGTAGAAGGTGTGATCGATTTTGATAAATCCCTACTTGCCTCATGTTCAAACGATTTCGATAAGAATGCTGATGTGAAGGATACTACGACCAACGTGATGGTAGAAGGAATTCAACATGAAGAAATCCAACATGATAGTACCAAACTCGTGAGTTCGCCTGCAAACGTCAATACTAGTGACACGTTGACAGACGCTCTAGCACCATGGGAACTTCAGAATCGACGGGCGATGCATGATCTTGCACTCGCCAAGCAAACATTGGAGAAACGAAGAAAACCAAAAACAGCATCAGGGCCAGATACAAAAACAGAAGAAAAACAAGCAGAAGCATCAGTAGACGCATGGTTGGAATCGTTGAAGAAGATAACACATCCAGAAAATAAAACACCACAACAAGCGGAAGCATCAAGAACAGCAACAGGAGGAGCATCACCATCGGGATCACCAGCAGCAGCAGCAGCAGCAGCAGCACCATCAGCCGCAGCAGCAGCAAAAGCACCAGCAGCAGCACCATCAGCCGCAGCAGCAGCAAAAGCACCAGCAGCAGCACCATCAGCCACAGCAGAAGCAGCACCAGCCGCAGGAGTAGGAGCAGCAAAAGTACCACCACCACCACCACCACTACCAGCAGCAGCAGGAGGAGGAGCACCACCACCACTACCAGCAGCAGCAGGAGGAGGAGCACCGGGAGCACCACCACTACCACCACCACCACCACCAGCAGGAGGAGGAGCACCGGGAGCACCACCACTACCACCACCACCACCACCAGCAGGAGGAGGAGCACCGGGAGCACCACCACTACCACCACCACCACCACCGAAAGCGGCAGAAGGAAAAGCACAGTCACCGAAAGCGACAGAAGGAAGGCAAGGATTATTCGCCGATATTCTGAAGAAACCAAAACTGAGACCTGTTTCTGAAAAGACCAACACAAATTCTGAAGAGACCAACACAAATTCTGAAGAGACCAACACAAATTCTGAAAAGACCAACACAAATTCTGAAAATACCACTATGATGCAGGATTTGAAAGATCAGTTGGCGCGGCGTGGCACGGGAAGAGCCCCAGTTCAAGACAGTACGACACCAGCAGGAGGAAGCGCAGATGGACCACCACCGGCAGCACCGGCTGTGGTGACCACAGGGGGAGCAAAGAAAGCAGAGGTCCTTGCCGAAATTAAGAGCCAACAACTGAAACTAAGAAAAACCACTGAAAGAAAGGATAAGATGGCAACACGAAAAAAACTTATTGACGAGGTCAATAAGGCAAAAACAAAAGCAAAAGAATCAGCTGCAACCGAAGAAGACAGAGCATTATTACAAAGTGCCGAACTTGCATTAGCAGATTTTAAGAAAGTGGAAGTAGACAAACTACAAACAGGTATAATGGAGGCCCAAACAGCACTAAAAGCAGCAGAAGCAACACTTTCAACTGAACTAGGAAAGGAAGAAGGAGAAGAAGGAGCAGAAGCAAAAAAAGCAAAACGGAGAGTACAATCAGCCCGATCATTATTCAACAGCGCCAATGATAGATTAGAAGCATATAACAAAGCAGAAAAAGATGCTGTTGCTGCAGGGACATTAAGTAGGCTCTTCGACGCTACCCAGGGGAGCTCCAAAAGTTCAGATTCAAGGTCGCCCGACTGGTCGGACGACGAGAATCAAAAAGTGGATTCGAGTATGATGGAGGGCGAAGCTGCACGCGGTGAATCATTTTCCCTTCTGTCGAATTCTGAAATATGGTTCGCTACCGGTAACAGAGGTAATATGTATAGACAGAGCAGGAAAGTGGAGAGAGCAGACGCAAGAAAATCAGCACAAAAGGCAGCAGCAGCAGCAGCAGCAGCAGCAGCAGCAGCAGCAGCACCAGCACCAGAACCAGCACCAGCGGCAAGTGCAGTAAAGGCAAAAGAGGCAGAGGCAGAAAATACAGATTGGGCAACAAAAGCGGTAGAAAGGATGAACGAGGCAATGGAAGAACTGAACAGGCTTCGAATTAACATTTCGAAAACGAATACACCTGAATCGTCTGGTGAAGAAGGATTCAGGCTCGAAAACTTCATAGTATCTTTAACTGAACTCGAAAAGGCGTACCAGAGAGGCTTTTTACCGCTCTGCAACACGCTTGTGACGTGTGGACTGATTGTATTTAACGAAAACTTCAATACTGAAAATAATAACTTCGAGCTGTTCCAAAACCGGTATAGTGGAAATTTGCGGGTTACACGAAATAAGGGATTGACGAAAATCAATGAAGAGCTTAATCGCGTGGAGGATAAGTTGAGGACAGTTGATCTTGAAAAAATAAGGGGATGGGGGGAGGACACCACAACAAGCAAAATAGATGCAGTGAAAAACAATCTTATGCTTGTGAAGCAGTGGAATCTCACACTGAATGCTTTGAACTCATATCAAATCATCATTTCTTCATGTGAAACCAAAGAAAAATACAAATCATTTATATCTGATTTCAAGGAGAAATATAACGACACGTGGAATCGATTTCAGAAAACAGTAGAATCGATTTCAGAAAACAGTGCAGCAGCAGCAGAAGCACCTGCAGCAGCAGCACCTGCAGCAGCACCAGCACCAGCAGCAGCAGCAGCAGCAGCAGCAGCAGCAGCAGCACCAGCACCAGCAGCACCAGCACAAGCACCAGCACCAGCACCAGCAGCAACAGCAGCTCCAGCGGCACCAGCAGCAGAAAAAGAAGCACCACCGGAGATGACACTGGACCTGAAGATGTTGGCACCACTTTTCCTTGAAAACTTAGACCGTCGTGAAATGCTGATGTTCGAGTATCCTATGGAACAGGTGATGAAGATTCCATACATGAAAATACCGATGGAAACCCACATACACCATTTCTTGCAAACTTTGTGGAGTGTTAAAACACATGTCGATATGGCGTCTGATGCCAGTCACCTTCAAATTCAAGAGTCAGCAAATAATTTGTATGATCGCATAGAAGAAGCTACATTTTGCGTGACGGGACTAGAGGGAGGAGACGAGTTGACTCTACTCTGGGCTAAAGATGTTCCATTACCGGCGTTCCACTTAAAAACTGTCATTTCACAGGATGATTATCATTCGTTTAAACAATCGTTGGATTATTTCGCATACAAAGGTCTTCAAGAAGACTTGGAACAACTGTTGAATAGGGGCTATTTGAAGAAAAGTATATTTGTATGGTTTATGAAAGTGAGTGTTCAAGCAAAGTTGTTAAAAAAGAGGATGATATAA